>Ga0214923_10001499_pt1 | contig 33017 bp, 29 predicted proteins | sample LL1510_MetaG_FD_177993 | JGI IMG/M metagenome (GOLD analysis project Ga0214923, IMG submission 177993) | Freshwater microbial communities from Lake Lanier, Atlanta, Georgia, United States - LL-1510 | ecosystem: Environmental > Aquatic > Freshwater > Lake | place: USA: Georgia | collected...
CTCATTCACTGACATTTCACACAATACGTCGCCCACTTCCATCACAACTCTCTATCATCTCCACATTTCACACTACATTGTTCTTTTTTTTATGGATCGACTATTGTCTTCTCCTCCTTTTCTCAAAAAAATTAACCGGGAATATCCCCGGCTAATTTAATTTAATTTCTTATTTAATTAATTAAATACAATTTTATGAAGCTTCACACCTTTTTTTATTTCATCAAACGTTAGAGAAATATATTTTTCTTCATTCACTTTATTAACTCTTAGGGACTTTTCATACACATCTAAAATATATTCGTAATTTATGTCATCACAATAATTATTGAACCAATGTGTATCCCCTTTTACTAATTTTACCAAGTCCAGACCGTCAAACCCATACTCCCGTTCCATATCAGAAAATTCAGAGTCATCTAACATTGTTATACCCTCAACTAATTTAATTAATTGCTCATATGAAAATTCATTTATTAAATCACTCACTGAATACCAGACATCCCTACCAAATGCATCAATAAAACCATCTCTTTCCACCCGCAAATAAATGTCTGATTTCCTCCTCTTGATAACTAATCTCGCTCTTGTTCTCATCTCGTTCTTGTTACAATCCAATACAACACAAATGCATTTCATTTCTTTTTCAGTTTTTTATCATACCTATTAATTGACTTATTCTTGTAGCTAACACAATGTCATCAAATACATTATCTATTTCATTTGACACTTGCTCTATATCTTTATTAATATCCTATAAATTTAGCTACTTACACACGTTGTAATCTTAGATAGATACTTGACTATAAGCATAGTTGGTTGTATACTACACCAATACATTCGTTAACCAAATGTATTTTCATACCCAATTTCGTTGCAGTGTCCAGATTTTTCTCCTGGTCATCAACAAATAATATATTTTCTGATGGTAAATTACTGGTCTCTAGTATTTCTCCTAACATCTTTTTTTTGTCATCAATGCCATCAATCTGCCAGTCTTGGCATCTCACTGTCTCGAAAAAATGATCTATTCCATTGTATTTTAACACTTTCTCGCCATTTTTATTATATGAAGCCACAACTAATCTTATTCCCTTTTTTTTCAAATCATCCAACATGTCATAAACACCGTCATACATGTCTCCCCAACGGTTCACTAACGTTTTATCTAAATCAAAAATAATCATCTCAATACCTGTAATAGTCATTATAGCAAATGTATTTAACCAAAATTATCTTTGTGTTTCAATTTTTACAATTTTAATGCAATTAAACCCAGGATCATCCCCCGGGCTAATTGTTTTTTATTGTAATAAGATCTTACGTGTCAACAAGTGCCTTCACCCTTTTCACATTTCTTGATGAAACGTCATCCACAGCATTCAATATCATTTCATCAATTTCTTTGATCATGTTTACTAAAATGACATTTGAAGTAATGTGTTCCGCATTTAACATGTTCTCGATACTATCCTTAATATGTGCATAACCATACTCATAAAAATTAACCTCTTTCAAATACCTTGTAAATCGTCTCTTTGCATTATTTATGTAACGTATTGCACTATTTATGTCAAACTCGTAGCTCATGCTATTCTCCAAAAGCATATACTCATCTTCTGGACCCATACATGTCACTTTATCCAAATCACTAACCAAATCGTCCATATCATCATATTCCATTATCTTTGTATTGCACATACTGTCCAATACAACGTCAAGATCAACACAACGCTTTCTTTTTTGCATCATTAACTATTACACTTTTATGCCATTTTCTACTTTTTATTCAATTTTTATTTTTTCGTATGTCTGTCCTCCGAACAACTGGATCATAATATTCTCAAATATGTCTTGCACCTTCCTTACGAAATACTCAATCATAAACCGTTTTATATTAGTTCAATAAATTAATCTCAATACTTCCTAAAATGTGTGTGCAAAAAACTTCAAATATGGCACCTTTTCCCAATGCCTTTCTTCATATTCACCTTTATCTGACATAAAATACACCGATAGCTCTTTAATCCCGCAACATCTTGTGTTTGTATATTTAATTTCTCTCTTGGCCACTGATAGACAATCAAATACATTTGTTGACTCCATGCACCTTAACGTATTATTAGTATTGTAATAACATACAAATTTCTTACGTATGTCATTAAATATCACACAAATCGTTTTGTTATCAACAGGTAATGTTCGGAGTTGTTCTTTCATTACTTCGTTGTAATAAAGTATTCTCCGAATATCATTCATTTTTTACGTTTCTTCCTTGTGTTTGCGTATAGTGTAATGTCCTTGAACCCAATTTCTTCTTATATACTACATTTCCATACGGGTCTGTGTCCTCCATATATACATAAAACTCCCTATCATAATCTTCTGGCGTTCTTTTCAAGTTCGATGACTTCCTGGCATGATACCTGCAAATGTCTATCGCACTCTTGTATAATGCGTCCTTTTCGTTTGGTGTCAAATCCTTTATCATCGTTTCTCCATCAATACCTGCATGCCATAGTATCTCGCACCTTAAATAATTGCCTATACCACTCACTAACTTTTGCTCTAATAATGCCGCTCCAATCTTCTTTCTTTTCTTAGTAATAAGTCTCTCATAAAACTTGTCATAAATTGTTGCATCATCTAACACGTCAGGTCCTTGATCCGACAATGCACTTTGCAAGTCATTTGTGACTCTGATCGTCCCAAACCCCCTTATGTCATCATAATAAATACACCCATAAGATGTTTCTATCATTATCCTCGAATATTTGCTTCTCTCAGTAGACCAATACGCCGTCATTCCATGCGTAATTACAAGAGCATGTTTCCCTACACTAATGTATATCGTCTTTCCCTTAACACTCACACTTGAATCGCTGTTTTTCTTCAAACATTCCAAATTTTGTATTGGTTTCTTCGTGTATCTCCCAGATAATACCTCAATATTGTGAAAGACTTGTCCCTCAAAATATGGTTTAATGTATTTGTAATAATTGTATACCTCCGGACCCTCAGGCATGTTCATATACTCTTTACTTCAATTCTATTTCAATTTTTGTAACTTGCATTGGTTCAAGTCTCCGTGAGTGATTACGTAATCGCATTTGTATACAATCTTAGTGAGTAATTACGTAATCGCATTTGTATACAATCTTAGTGATTGATTAAGTAATCGCATTTGTATACAATCTTAGTGAGTAATTACGTAATCGCGTTTGTATACAATCTTAGTGAGTGATTACGTAATAGCATTGTTTGGTAGACGGATTATATAATCGCGTTTGTATACAATGTTAGGTGATGTATTACGTAATCGCTTTTTTTATACAATTGTCTGAGATGATTACGTAATCGCTTATTTGGTAAATTATCTGCTAGACTGCTTGTGATGATTGATTAGGTATGCTACTTGACCAACCACATCCTTTATCGACGACCTCTTAAACACATTAGGATGCGTCATCAACACAAGGACGTATTTTAAATTATCCTTTTGTGCTTTGTTATCAACTTTGATGAACTCATTATGTAATAAATACATCATCGTAACTCCAAGAGAATATACATCAACCTTCTCACTCATACGTTTTAGAACTTCAGTCTCTTTCCCACTTTCAAATTTGTCTAACATTTCCCTTAACATATCCATTATGTCATTCTCATGTGTGTCAAAAGCTTCGTCTATAACCGTCTTTGTAATTGGTCTCTTTGTTGCCATTTTGTAGTATTCGATCAAGTTGGTGATTGACTCCTTTCCTAACTGTGTAGACCTAAAAGCTTTGGGGTCTCTTAAAACGTTTCTTAATATCCTCACCATCCCACTATAGTTACTTGCTGATTCGTAGAGGTATCCCATTATTCTAAACTCTGGTGGGTAAAATGCATAAAAATGCTTTAAAATACCAAGTGCATTAGGCGTGTATACTTCACTCTTTTTGCATGACAACCCAAAATCAACCACATAAAACCTCTTTGTGTCTCCTCTATACAACATGTTCGCTGGCTTTATGTCCCTATGCACTATATCCGCATCTTCAAACTTTTTGAAACCCTTCATTACTATGTAAAATGCATTTAAGAAATCCGCATAACCAATTGGATTTGGAATCTTCTTACTCTCAAACCCATACAAATCTGGTCCACCATTTCTCAATATAATTTGTGGAACACTTGCCTTGTTAGTGCACTCACCAACATCACCGCCTGTGTTAGCAATGTCACATGAATCTACTGGTTCGATTGTAAACTCAAAATTTGGATCCAGTCTTGCAATCTCTTGCAACTTTTCCCACTCCTCGTCCCTGTCCTCCCTCGCATAAGGCCCATAATACAATTTTGATACATATGCGTCCAATTCCATTGTCTCTGCTTGTAGCTTTTTACATGGCTTGTTTGGACCAATAATGCACCCATAACTCCCCTTGTTGATTAGGGTTCCTCCCCTCTGAACCCTAACCTTCACCTTTGGCCTTCTGTTAGTCACCACGATACGTTTTCTCATCTTTGTATGTTTACTATTGTATGTTTACTATTCGTAAATAATATTTCTTTTCCTAAATTCTAGTTCACTATGATTTAAAAAAATATGCTTATTACAATATTAGGACCTCCGATATGAAAATTGTGTATTATAAAAAGAAAGCAAACGCACTAAAGCGTCTTGTTGAAACACCCACTTCAATACTTGGCAATAGAGGTGTCACGCGATACTTTCTCCAAAACACCCACCAAGAATTCGTCAATACAATAAACTCCGAACATGTTAAAGACTTTTATGAATACATACCCTCTAATATACCCGTCCCATTGTTCTTTGACATTGAAATCTACGAAGGTCAATCATCCTACTTCGACACCCCTGAAAAATTAATCGAAGAAATCATATGCACCCTCGATAACATAGGTGTCACCTACAAAAAGATCATCTTAGAGTCACATGGTCCCACAAAAAAGTCATTTCACTGTATCTTCCCTTTCTACTCACAAGACACTGGCTACAAATTATTCAAAAGCGTTAAAGAAATTAAAGACTTTTATAAACAATTCAACTTTCATTCATATAAAGACGCCGATGACAAACACCTAATCGATCCAAGTGTATATCGTGAAGGACTCTTTAGAACTATCTATAGCAGCAAAAATAACGAGAATCGACCAATGGTTCCATCAACAACACTTTCCGAACCCTTCTCCGACATTGAATCTCTTGTCACTTATTACTCGACATTGCCCCATACCATTTTTACTGGCGCTGAATTCGATGCAGTAGAAGACGCACTTGTCGAGATCCCAAAACCTGAAGACATCACCGTTAACGTGCCTCAAGAAATTAATGAAGAACACAAAAAAGTCATCTTGAAATTTGTGAAGAAAGAATACCATTACCTTCTGAACAGAGTTCGCGATATCTTTGTTGATAAAGAATACAATTGTATTATCGTCGCGCTTGATGACAAGTTTTGCCCATTTGAAGACCGTGAACACAAGTCAAATAATCAATACATCGTCATTGACACCACAAGCTCTAAACAGAAATGTCACGATCCCGAATGTCAACAAAAGAAACACTTGGAAATTAAACTTGAAGCCTATCCTAAAGAACTACATGAAGTCCTTAAAAGTTGCTTGAAGATTAACAAAGTTGAACTCGAACTCATCGACAAAGCCATCGAAGAATGCAAGAACTACATCACCGAAAACTTTGATTCTCAAATTCAGAATATGTCTTTCGACCGCAACGAGATGATCTTCCGTGGTAATGTCGGTGATAGAAGTCTTGCAAAGATCTTAAAAGGTAAATGCCCAGAATGCAATGTCGAACACCAAATCAGTGACACTGGGTATTGCCTCAAATGTAAGGAATGTAACAGCATTTTTCCAAAGAATCAAATCATCCCTGTCGATGGCCGATACAAAGCTCTTAACAATTTCTGGATGAACTATAATCAGCTCATTAATCACGGGACTATAAACAATATCATCAATATCTACAATAATGGCGGCGACCTTGAGTTCAGTTGTGATATAAAGCTCGATAATGGCATATTCAGAAATAAAGAAGTTACTTCAATTGTTAATCAAGTGCTGGATGGACATAAGATTACAATGATATCAAAGCTACTTAATACAATTAACAAGAACTTTATGTATTCCAAGAACAATTGGTATTACTTTACCGGCTCCATTTGGAAGCTCGACTCTGACAACATTGAGATGAAAAAGGAAATCATGGACCTTTCTAAGCTGTTTGACAGGATCAAAACGCACTACGAACCTAAGGCCGACGATGCAACTATATCTCTCAACAAAAATATTAAAAGTCTTATCAACAAGTTCCATAAGCCAGGATTCCAAGATGATGTCATCAAAGGTGCCAAGATATACTTTAACGACGAAGAATTCATATCAAAACTTAATAGCAAGAAACACTTGGTGCCTTTCTCAAATGGTGTTTACGACCTTCTCGAACATAAGTTTAGAAAGACAAAAAAGGATGACTATATCAACCTCACCATGAACTACGACTACAATGAAAATGTCAACAACAATGAAGTCCATACTTTCCTCCAACAAGTCCTACCCATGGATACCGTCAGATATTACGTCCTTAAGAAGATGAGTGAATGTTTGAATGGCGACATCCCTAACACCTACTTCCTGATGTTTATTGGTGACACCGGTGCTAATGGTAAAAGTCAACTGCTCAACCTCATGAAAGCAGCTATGGGTGAATTTGGTGAGAAAGTTGAAGTGACCCTTCTCACTAGAAAAAGAAACAATGCTAATGAAGCAAACAGTGAAAAGATCAAACTACTTCATAAACGTTTTGCTTTCTTGAGTGAACCTGAAGATGGCGAGAAAATCAATATTGGTTTACTAAAGGAGTTAACAGGGTCCGAAGAAATTGTCGCAAGAGGACTATATCAAGACGCTGTGTCTTTCGTCATGGAAGCTAAACTATTCTTAGCTTGTAACGAGCTACCCGAGATTAAAGGTGAAGATACGGCGTTATGGAGACGTATTCGTGTCATCGATTTCCCTTCAAGATTTGTTGACGATCCAAAAGAAGACAATGAATACAAGATTGATAGGACACTTCCTTCAAGAATGCGTGAAGATATCACTTGGAGACAAACGTTTATCCAAGTGCTATTACAATATTACTACAAAGATGTCCGTGAACCAGTTGAAGTGCAAATCAAAACAAACGAGTATAGACAAGAGAACAACGACTTTTACAATTGGCTAGAGGATAATATTGAATTCAAAGAAAATCAAACCTTGCAACTTGCTGAAGTATGTGAACTATTCATTGGAAAAAAAGTGGGTCCACGTATTATGACAAAGTATAAAAAAGAAGTGGAAAAGTATATCAAAGCTAAATATAAAACCATTAATAATATATACCAAAAAGGTTCTATCAATGATCAACATTATAGGGGATGGCTTCATATGTGTATTAAAGATTCATAAACACTTGGTTTTACTCCGTTTCTTAAAACACCTCTTTTTATGGTCGCCTGGCGCAATTGACGCAATACGACGTAATAAAAGCGCAATGTATGGTCTCTAAGCGCAATCGGCGCTATAAATCCAACATTCTCCCTAGTTTTTATTTTTACCATTTTTTCAATAATATCTATTTCATAGTTATTATTTTTTTTCTAGAAAAGTTATTAAAATATAGCGCCAATTGCGCTTTGCGACCATTATTGCGCCATTTATTGCGCTTTGATTGCGTCAATTGCGCCGACGACCATAATTGTATACTATGTTTATCATTTCTATTTTATTTGAATATTTGTAATAAGAAAAAGAATAATATAAAAGTGAAAGGTCATTTACTTTAGGTGCAACCAACCCCTATATGATTACATTTCTTTCAACTTTAGGTGCAACCAACCTCTATATGATTTGCCTCTAGTTGTTGTATTTTTATATTGATTATCAAGTAAAGGAAAATTTAAATGTATGAACATTTCTATTCGCCTCTTGTAAGGATTCATTAGCTTCGTTCCAATTTCTTTACCATTGTAACACTTTATTACATCTTTTAATTTCAAAACATAATTCTCTTTGTATTCAATGTGCGTTTGAAGCCAGTTCGAAAATTTATCATCAGGGTGCTTGTAGTTAAGCTCTTCCTCCATAACGTTTTTACCAAGTGTATACAAGTGAAATACACTAATGTTATTGTCTTTGAATAGTCTAATAATATTGTCAACATGCTTGGGCTTATCACCAAAAAAATATACAATAGCTTCTTTAGGTGCTGTATTGTTTAGCCTATGTAATCGACACGTGTATGACAATAGTTGACCAAGGGCTTCTTTGTATCTATTCCAACGTTTGATTTCTATGATCAGATCTTCTGTTTCAACATCTGTGATTCCAAAAACACCTTTCATATGACTGGCGCCATACTTCTTTTCTAGATACCTTTGATAGAATCTTTCCATGTTCGTATCACCTAACAGCATATTTAGCTTTGTATTAATCTCATCAACTGATTTCTCCAAACGTGTCAGACGCTCTTCTATTGAAGCCATGTTTAAGACTTTTTTCTTTTCATTAGATTTCGATTCTTTTAAGCTTACACAAGAACAAAAGTTCACTCCTTTATTTTCAAGTGTTTCCATCCTGAAAATGTTTTGTCACTACCTCTTATCTTACCATGCAGTGATTTAATATTAGGATAGTTATTGAAGATATACCTTTGCACTGTGATCTTAAACGGTTTTAGCTGTTTAGAATGCAACGTTTGACTTGCATCATAACGCTTGACCATATCTGTAAGACGCAATTCACTGTTTTGACATTCTTCTATGTTTTCAACAAGCCATTTATAAAACGGATTATATTCTAGTGTATGGTGAATCTCTTCCTCCACAACTTCATTATCAAGTTTAACATATATGTGAAAAATATTGATGTTGTTCTGTTTGAATAAACTAATAATATCGTCAACATGTTTTGGCTTTTCTCCAAAAAAGTATACAACAGGCTTCTTTTGAATTATCTTTGGTGCATTGCCTTTACTGTGTAACCGAGACGTATAAGACAAAAGTTGACCAAGTGCCCCTTTGTAATTATCCCAACGTTTGATTTCAATGATTTTGTCTTCCGTTTCAATATCAGTTATACCAAACATACCCTTCGAATGAGTGGCGCCATACTTCTTTTCTAGATAACTTTGATAGAAACGCTCCATGTTTGTGTCACCTAACAGCATATTTAGCTTCGTAAATAGAACTTGGAAATCTTTCTCTAATCTAAACACCGCTTTTTCTACACGTGTCATACGCTCTTCCATTGAAGCCATGTTTAAGACTGTTTTCTTGTCATTAGATTTCAATTCTTTTAAGCTTTCGTCCATAAAATGTAAATAATATAGAGAGAATATGTAAATGTTGTATGTTGATAGTAGTTATAAGTCACAAGCGCCTGGAATTGTAAATGGTTTACGTATTGCTATTGTAATGTTATCGTCCCCTGGTATTCCTGATTATGCACACTTTGCGGCAATAAACAATTACCTATATGCAACTAAACATTCATATGACTTTATTGTAGAACGCCAACCACTAGATACAGATCATGACTGGACTTGGAACGAAAATAAGCAAAGCTCTGTGTCATGGTATAAGGCAGCGTTATTAAAACGTCATCTCACTAATTATGATTACGTATTGTTTATTGACTCTGATGCAATCTTTAACGACTTCAAGTATTCAATTGAGACAGAATTAGTTCCGTTGGTTTTAATGGATAAGTGCATCATATTTCAAGAAGACGTATGGTATACTAATAATAATGTCACAGAGGAAAATCTTATTTGCACAGGTTTAATTTTCCTAAAAAGGTGTCCAGAAGCATTTGGTATACTAGACGCATGGATCAGAGCTCCTTACATGGATCCCGCATGCATTGACATGAGATATAAACACCCTAGAGAACAAGACTGTATAACTCACTTGATTAAAACAAATGTTGATATTAAGAATAAAGTTTATGTATATCCCGCATCAAAAGGAATGTTTGGGCAATATGATGCAAAGTGGATTATTCACATGGGTGGAACTAATGATATAAACAGAACTGAATTCATATCTAGGTATTGTTATGCAAAGTTTAATGACTTTATTAAAAGCACATCCCTAAAACTACAAGCTACTATACAACACTCTTCGCCTTAATTACTATTAACTTTTTTGTAATGCTATAGTAATAATTAATAGGTATGTTTATTGAAGACCTTACATTACAACAGTTCTTAGACATATTTTTTGAATATGTATTCAAAGATTGTTGTAGCTGTCCAAAAGATGAATGTGTTATAAATGGTATTGACGAAATAGCACCCGACTTTCATAAAAAGATTAATAATACAGTAGCTGGAGAATGCAATAGATTCAATATGAAGGAAATGGTTACAAACATGGTCAACTTTAAACAGAAACGAAGATACAGTTACATTACTAATGATAATAGTATCACAGACTTTTACAGCAAACACCCTAGGTTAAAATGTGTTGATTTAATCACATTTGGCTTTGTAAAGTTTGGTCTTTTTTCAAGATATGGAGGCAAATTCTATTTGTTAAAAGGCTATAGACAATTGTCATGGCGTAACATAAAGATGATTAACAATGAGTATGTGAGTTCATTTGTATCTGGAACTTTGCGTGACGAGATTGCTAGTTATTTTGGTGTTGATAGTGGAAGTGATGCTATAAGCATGCTTTTTAGATACATTTTTTGGTATTATAGAAAAGCAGTTGTAGATTCCATTGCAATTAACATTCTCCGCAAAAGGAAAAGTGTAGTAGGTGTCAGTGTTGGCTCGACAACTATTACATCAGATTATGATATCACTCTTTACGGTGATGATTACGCTGACATTTCAGACACAATATTTCAATTTAATAGAACTGTGAAAGCAATATATCGTAAGTCCGCCGAATTTGTATTCGATACAAACATGTATGGTGGTTCATTTATAAATCTTGTTCATAAGGACCTTCCCAGTTCCATGCAAGTTAGTAAGTTTCAACACAAGTTTATACAAAAGCCTTTGACATGTAACAAGGTTCAATTCAAATACGCTTTGCCACAAACACTTACAGATGATGTTACAAAACATTTCGATGTTAAAGTAACACAACACATTTGGGCATTGATGAAGATATTTACAAAGCTTGACGAGATCCAACAGTTAGATGACGAACTATACACCGTTGTAAAAAAGGAGCTGGTAAAGGATGTCACATCACCAGCATATACTTTGCTTCTTAAAACAGCAGAGAAGTTCCAACAAAAATATGAAGCGAATCACAAAAAGTATGCTCAAATCATAAACTCCTTACAACCATCAAAGAAAGAATTGACAGACGCTCAGTTTAACTCTTTTATCAGTTTTGTTCAATACAATGGCTCAGAAACGTATTACTCCAGAGGGGCGTTCCTAGATGTTGTAGTCAATCAACAGATGTGTAAAACGTCTAGTGAGAAAATAAACTTGTCAGGTGACGAATACATGGACTCGTTTATAGAAAATGTAGCAGAGTTGATGATGCATTATCATAAAGAAAAGTATACTAATCGAGCAAAACACGCTTTACATAATATCTTAAAACTGTATAAAACAAAAAGGTCATTTTACAAAGTTGACAAAGCATACACAAAAGCTAAGCGTGTTATAGCAGACATCACACGTATTCAAGCACAATGTAACAAGAAGCAATTAAACAATGTTGTAAGGTGTTCAGTTTTTATGTTCATGTATAATTGTATCAAGCTTATAAGAATAACTGCACAATCATTTTTAAAAAAATACGACAAAAGTATTCAGGAGTTACATGTAAGTATTAATACATTTGATCAATTCCTTCAAGATGAGTTGTTCCAAAATGAGTTGTAATCTGGTTTCTTATACAAATGTTGAAATATAATTGTATATGAAATGTGTTTCCAATTAGAAGAGTATTTTGTCCTTTCTACCATATTCACCAGCTTTGTTTTCTACCCTTGAGATTAGGTCTTGTAATCTTTTCATTGTAGTTTGCTGACCTTTTGTCCCAACTTGTTGTAGGCTATTGTTCATTGCTGCATCAACCACCATTGAAGGCATTATTCTACGGATTGGTGCAGTTCCAGCTTTAGGCGAACCTACTTTTGGTGACGCTGTTTTACGCTTTGGCGACGCGGTCTTAACTTTTGCATTCATTAATGACGCAATTTTCAGTTTACGTTTTATCTTTATTCCTTTTGACTTAACAGACGCGGTTTTGCGTTTAGGGGACGCGGTTTTGCGTTTAGGGGACGCGGTTTTGCGTTTAGGGGACGCGGTTTTGCGTTTAGGGGACGCGGTTTTGCGTTTAGGGGACGCAGTTTTGCGTTTAGGGGACGCGGTTTTGCGTTTAGGGGATGCGGTTTTGCGTTTAGGGGACGCGGTTTTGCGTTTAGGTGACACCTTTGGTGACATTTTACGCTTAGGGGATGCAAATTTCATTGCAGGGTATCCTGTTGTTACAACTCTTGAGAATTTTGGAGGAGATTGCTTTTTAGCTTTTGGCTTGGGTTGACAGGCTGGATCATTTCTAGCTTTTCTGATTAAATCTTTGCCAGGGTAAATTCCACTAGCCATCTTTTTTCTGCTCGGTGCCATCATTGTAATTAAGCATTTTTTGTTTCTCAATCCCCTATATATTTCTGCCGCGGAAAGGGTTTGTGGCATTCACTATTTGTTTGTATACAATATGTAAATAAAAAAGTGTTTCTTATAATAGCCTTGACGTTCATATGTTTGTAGAAATTTCTTATTTATATGTAATTACGACAAACTAGACATTTCACATGAGAAACTTGATATACGTATGTGTTTTCCATAACAAGGAGTATGTTAAATTGCTGTCATTGTTATTGAGGTCAATCAAAGAATATGGTGATTTTGACAGCAATGTTGATACAGACTTTGTTATTTTTACTCATAGGAACTTTTATAACGATATTTCTGGTATTGTTGAAGAACATTCTTTATCCAATGTATATATTCGATTATTAGAACTAGAAACAATAGTGCAATCTAAATATGCACGTTTACTCATTTTTGAATATGAACGCATTAATGAATACGAAAAGATTTTATACCTTGATACAGACATTCTTATAGTTAAACCTCTCAGAGACATTTTTTCACATGAGCTCCAAGAAAGGTTGTATGCTGTGCAAGAATGTGACATAAGTGGAGAGTATTTTGGTAAGCATTTATTTGACTTTAACAAAATACATATCAAGACACCAGCTTTTAACAGTGGGGTTTTGCTGTTCAAGAATTGTGATGTCATAAAAGAGCTTTTTAGGGACATTTTGAATCACATATTGGAATATCAAGGGACAGTTGGGTTTGGATCATGTGTAGACCAACCGTTTTTCAACTACCACGCAATAACAAAGGGTATTCAAGAAACAAAGTTAATGTTTAACTATTCGATCAATAATCCATATGCTTACAAAACGCAGCCAAAAATTGCTATTTGTCATTTTGCTGGTAGCTATGGTTCCCTAAGTGAAAAGTATAAGGTTATGGAGACATTTTTGTGCAATGTGTGTTAGAAAGCTTAAAAACGATGGAATAAGCGTGAAACAGTCAAGTGTTAACGGAGAAATATGGAAAGATGTTGTTATGTTATCAAGAATGGTAATCCTTGTCCTTTTAATGGAAAGCATAATTATGAAGACAAGTATTATTGTGGTAAACATTTACATATGGTCAAAGCGAGAGAGGAATGTAGCATTTGTTACAACTCTATGGAGCAAAAGGCTCTTAGGATGAAATTATGTTGTGGACACTATTTTCACAAAAAGTGTTTAGCACAATGTCACAAAGCAGAGTGTCCACTTTGTCGCACAAGCTTCACTGTTGGCGAGTCATACGCTATATATCAAGAAACTGTCATTGAGCCTATATCAAAAAGTATATTTTGCATGTCAAAAAATGTGCACGCTATTGTTTTTAATTGTGTTAGGATGTCTATTTCTATATGTGAGAAAGGCGATTGGTATATCAATATGTTATCTAAATTGCTAGCTACACTTAACAAACATTTATCCAGTCCCGCCAAGCTTTATGATGGTATTAGTTTACTTATTGAGACCTTAGAATCAGCTTAACAGTTACCGTTTCCCTTTTTTTGATTGTTGTCTTTCAATACTATACAACAGTCTTACTTGTGCTTCTGCTTTTTCTCTTGTAGTGCATTTTGCGTGCACTACTTTTGTTTCTGCGTTTTTAACAGAATAGCATTCTTTGTTTCTAACTTTTCTGATTACGTAAGGCATTTTTATTAATTTCTAATAAAATTGTAATTTCTAAATTATTGAACTAATGTAATGGAATTTAAGAGTGATATTCGAGCAAAGCATAGGAAAAGTGTGAAAGACTACATTAACAATTGTATTGAGGAGGGTGTATCGGCATTCAAGAATGAACGAGAACTTGGACGCGGAGTTCAAGGCCGTGTTTATAAGATCCTTCCTTTAGTCAAGATAAAAGGCGGCCCAGAATCCGTTGCTTACAAGATTTCAAAGTTGGATAGTGATCAAGTCGCGAATATGATGACACCCTTTAAAAAGTCAAACATAAAGAAAGCTTACTTCAACGAACTCGTTTCAACGCTTTTAATCAATCAGTTGATAGTGCAAAAAGTATGTCCTAATTTTACACTCAACTATTTTTATCAAACAACAGATACATGTTACAAGCGCAAGAGTAAAAGCAGGTGTCTGTTACAATATAATGAACTTATACCTGATGGAACTTTTGATAAATGGACTGAAAAACGCCATTCAATAAAAATGTGGTATAATGCATTTTTTCAAATCTTTGCCGGACTTCACGCTATGCACAAATACTTTGACATGGTTCATACAGACTTGCATGCTGAGAACATCATGGTAAAAAAAGTTAAACCTGGCGGATATTGGAAATACAAAATAAACGACCTAGATTATTACGTTCCTAACATGGGCTATGTGTTCCTAATATTTGACTTTGGCTATTCTTGGATCCCTGGTAAAATGAAGGTTGATTGGTATCACAGTGATTTCTCAACTGCAAGATCAAAGATCATTACAAATGATATGAATCATCTTAAATATGTCCTTGAAAACGCATATATTGATAACCCCGAAATTATCGACCTTATAAAGAGCATAGATTATTACAGATACAAGTCGAAATACATTAGTTCCATAAGTGACATCATCACCGTTCACTACTACGGCCTTATAGGAAAAAGGATTGGGAATAAGAATGAAACATGTGATCAAAAACCTTGGAGATGCTACAATACCAAAAAATACGTTACTGGTGAGTTAATTGAATCATATGACTTGGACAAAAAGCTTGATAAATCTGAATTGCCGACCGAACTGCATTATCTTGTTGTGTGAACAGTGTCTTCACAGAACTGCACACAAAACCCATTTAAACTTTTATGCTCTGCTAAATACTCAAACGCTGTGTGAATCGTGCTAAAGAGATTATTAATATCTCTTGATGAAATATCTACTTTTTCATAAAGGGTTAAAAATCCATTTACAAGACTTAGCCTACTATCACACCTATCTATCTCACTAATACAAGCAATGTTTAATAAGGTGTTGAAGCCGTCAATCAATGAGCTTTGAATGCTTGAAGTGAAAGAAAATACATCCATAAAAAAGGCTTTTATGTATGTATCTTTAAATATTTCATAAGAGTCGTCTGGTATGTAACTGCTCCTACATAATGGACACTGTTGTTTATCACATTTTCCTAAGCAACTTTTATGAAAGTAGTGACCACATGACAATTTAATCCTGTCTTTTCTCTTATTCATGTCACAAAAACAAATACAACACTCTTCATGTGCCTTTATGTAATTTAGATGCATACCGCAATACGGTTTGTTTTCATATATATGGTAAGCATTTAACCCACACGGTTGACCACGAGATGTCAGATGACAACACTTGTTCATATTGTTGTGGCTGATTCTTGTAATTTGGTATTCGCTATTCTTGTTGTGACTACTCTGCATAAGAATGATGTCCTTTATATAACTAGTTTAAACTAGTGTATATAACAATTACTCAATTAGTGAACGTTCCCACTTGGTAAACTAAATTGTAGTTCCCACTTGGTAAACTAAATTGTAGTTCCCACTTGGTAAACTAAATTGTAGTTCCCACTTGGTATACTAAATTGTAGTTCCCACTTGGTAAACTAAGATGTAATTTTCACTTGCTTACTATATAAGATGTGGACAAGTCGTATCACAACACCTTCTGAAATGGCGACAACTTATTTTCATTCTGCTGCAATAAAGGAATGTATTGACAGAATGAATATGAAGATAAAGGGAAGACTTGAAGGGCATTACCAGCACGAAGGTGTTAGATGGATGTTACAACGCGAGTTTGATCCTGATGTGAAGGGTGGTATGTTATGTGATGACATGGGGTTAGGAAAGACTATTCAATCAATAGCACTTATATGTGCGAATGACACGATTAGTCCCACATTAATAATTACTACAGTAGGAACTGTAGGACAATGGAGGGATGCTTTAATAAGTTTTGGTGGATTAAGACCTATAATAGTAAACTCTTCATTTTCGGGTTTGTTACCAGATGATGCACATGTAGTGATTACTGCTTACAGTAGTTTCCAAAAGTCCAAGGGACAATCACCCTCGTGTTTTAATGATTTACTGTGGGGAAGAATCATATTAGATGAAGGTCATACTATTCGCAATAAAACTACAAAGGTATATGAGAAAATTTGCAGCTTACGATCAGTTTCAAAATGGATTCTTAGTGGCACACCATTACAAAACTCAGTGAGGGACATACTTAACTTGGCAGAATGGGTAGGTGTTGATGTGCGCAGTAACTGTAGTAAGTCAAAGAATTTGAAAATGGATGAATTGGAAAGGATATGCGGAACCTATGTCTTGAGGCGAACGCAGGAAAATGAAGGATTAAAAAACCCACGACTTGCTTTACCACCGTTAGAGACTACTGTTGTAAAATTGGGTTTTGTATACAATGAAGAAAAAGAGCTATACAAAAATTTAGAAAGGTATTTTACTGAACAGTTGTATTTAGTTTCTTCACAAAAGAAGTATCTTACAGTAGTTGAAGGCATTACTAGATGTCGCCAAGCATGCACTCATATACAATTGTATATGGAAGGAATTGAAAAGAAGTATGACAAAGAAATGACAAAAACAGTGGGGATATACAAGAGAAAGCGGGATTCATCTCTAATAAAATCTTCTTTACCACAGCTGACTTCTATACCTAGTAATAGCACAAAGATTGATTACATATGCGATGATATTTATAACCATACAAAGCGTTACAAGAACAAATGTTTGGTATTTTGTATGTGGACATTAGAAATGAAGTTAATACAGGCACAATTAAAGCAAAAAGGTGTGTCTGCCCTTGTGTATGATGGAAAATTGAAGAGAGACGATAAAGAAGATGTTCTATACAATTTCAAAAACAGTTCTATTGGTGTATTGATTCTTCAGATTGTTTGTGGAAGCACAGGGCTAAACTTGGAATGCAGCAATCGTGTATACATTACATCACCTAATTGGAATCCATGTATTGAGCTCCAAGCTATCAGTAGGGCTTACAGAAAAGGTCAATTGCAAAAGGTTACATGTATACGAATAGTTATGGAAAACACTATTGAAGAGAGGTGTTTGGAGATTCAAAACAAAAAAATGGAACTGATCAAGTCATCATTTGATGATGATACGCTTTGCCAAAGGCTTGGAGGGATAAATGATATAACATTGAGTGATGCAGATATAAACAATTGCTTTAAACGGTCGACTTAAAGTATATCGTTTTATTATGATACAATTACATCAATTGCATTAATGGCTCATATGATAAATGTTGCTCGGTTTGGTTACATAGGTTATGACACTAGGGTTTATGTAATTGTAAAAAAGGACCAAAAATATCCAATGTGTTCTGGTAAAATACAATATCTTACAATGCCGACTTGCTTTCGACACTTGCAGTTACCGACCGTCAATAATAGTTTGATTGCTTTTCTTAAGGAAATACACACTCGGTCAGTTTTAGAACAACACACGACGCCTCCTAAGGGAAACTTGGAAAGAGTTACTTGCAAAGATGCAATGGCAATAGCAGATATGTTATCAATGCCTCTAGCTGTAGTGATCGATGAAAACATCCATGGACAGGTTATATTTTACAAACCAAAGCGTGCACCTAAATAAAGAATCAAACGATTGTAACAACGAATATAAATTACAATGTATGTAAAAATACAATGTATGTAAAAATACAATGTATGTAAAATTACAATGTATGTAAAAATACAATGTATGTAAAATTACAATCTATGTAAAAATACAATGTATGTAAAAATACAATGTATGTAAAAATACAATGTATGTAAAATTACAACGTATGTAAAATTACAATGTATACAATGTATGTAAAATTACAATGAATGTAAAAATACAATGTATACAATGTATGTAAAAATACAATGTATGTAAAAATTACAATGTATGTAAAATTACAATGTATACAATCTATGTAAAATTACAATGTATGTAAAATTACAATGTATACAATGTATGTAAAATTACAATGTATGTAAAAATTACAATGTATGTAAAATAACAATGTATGTAAAATTACAATGTATGTAAAATTACAATGTATACAATGTATGTAAAATTACAATGTATACAATGTATGTAAAATTACAATGTATGTAAAATTACAATGTATACAATGTATGTAAAAATTACAATGTATGTAAAATTACAATGTATACAACGTATGTAAAAATACAATGTATACAATGTATGTAAAATTACAATGTATACAATCTATGTAAAATTACAATGTATGTAAAATTACAATGTATACAATGTATGTAAAATTACAATGTATGTAAAATTACAATGTATACAATGTATGTAAAAATTACAATGTATGTAAAATTACAATGTATACAACGTATGTAAAAATACAATGTATACAATGTATGTAAAATTACAATGTATACAATCTATGTAAAATTACAATGTATGTAAAATTACAATGTATACAATGTATGTAAAATTACAATGTATACAACGTATGTAAAAATACAATGTATACAATGTATGTAAAATTACAATGTATACAATCTATGTAAAATTACAATGTATGTAAAATTACAATGTATACAATGTATGTAAAATTACAATGTATGTAAAATTACAATGTATGTAAAAATACAATGTATGTAAAATTACAATGTATGTAAAATTACAATGTATACAATGTATGTAAAATTACAATGTATACAATGTATGTAAAATTACAATGTATACAATGTATGTAAAATTACAATGTATGTAAAAATACAATGTATACAATGTATGTAAAAATTACAATGTATACAATGTATGTAAAATTACAACGTATGTAAAAATACAATGTATACAATGTATGTAAAAATTACAATGTATGTAAAAGTAAAAATACAATGTATACAATGTATGTAAAAATTACAATGTATGTAAAATTACAATGTATGTAAAATTACAATGTATACAATCTATGTAAAATTACAATGTATGTAAAAATTACAATGTATACAATGTATGTAAAATTACAATGTATGTAAAATTACAATGTATACAATGTATGTAAAAATTACAATGTATGTAAAAATACAATGTATGTAAAAATACAATGTATGTTAAAATTACAATGTATGTAAAATTACAATGTATGTAAAAATTACAATGTATGTAAAATTACAATGTATGTAAAAATACAATGTATGTTAAAATTACAATGTATGTAAAATTACAATGTATGTAAAAATTACAATGTATGTAAAATTACAATGTATACAATGTATGTAAAAATTACAATGTATGTAAAATTACAATGTATGTAAAATTACAATGTATGTAAAATTACAATGTATACAACGTATGTAAAAATACAATGTATACAATGTATGTAAAAATTACAATGTATACAATGTATGTAAAATTACAATGTATGTAAAATTACAATGTATACAATGTATGTAAAAATTACAATGTATGTAAAAATACAATGTATGTAAAAATACAATGTATGTTAAAATTACAATGTATGTAAAATTACAATGTATGTAAAAATTACAATGTATGTAAAATTACAATGTATACAATGTATGTAAAATTACAATGTATACAATGTATGTAAAAATTACAATGTATACAATGTATGTAAAATTACAATGTATGTAAAATTACAATGTATACAATGTATGTAAAAATTACAATGTATGTAAAAATACAATGTATGTAAAATTACAATGTATGTAAAATTACAATGTATGTAAAATTACAATGTATACAATGTATGTAAAATTACAATGTATACAATGTATGTAAAAATACAATGTATGTAACATTACAATGTATACAATGTATTAAAAATTACAATGTATGTAAAATTACAATGTATGTAAAAATACAATGTATACAATGTATGTAAAATTACAATGTATGTAAAAATACAATGTATGTAAAATTACAAAGCTTGTTACAATGTAATACTACAATGTATACTACAATTTATACTACAATGTAAAATTACAATGCTTGTTACAATGTATTATTACAATGTATATTACAACGTTTGTGACAATGTAATACTACAATGTAATACTACAATGTATATTACAATGCTTGTTACAATGATTGTTACAACATCCCTACACAATCGATAGCATATATAGAAAACCTATGACTGTATCTGTTTATCTTTGAGTGTAATATATCGTCCCCGGCCAGCTTCTAATAGCTAGGCATGTGTCTGACGCGTAACGCGTAACTAGCAGGGTTGCATGCGCCTGAACCCTTCGCATTTGCAAAAGTCGAGCCTTTACACTGCGACCGTGGCCGAAATGGATTCGCTTTCAAACGTGCTTTATGATACTCGTTTGCTCACTCCCCCGCGCGCAAGTGTGGAGCCGATTGTAATTGTAATTGTAATTGTAATTGTAATTGTAATTGTAATAATTACAATTTGTAGTATTGTAATTGTAACTAAGATTGTATCTGTTTATCTCTGAGTGTAATATATCGACCCAGGCCAGCTTCTGATAGCTTAGTATGTAATTTCTCTGACAGTCCTTCGAACCCAGCCTTTGTAACAGACCCTTGTATACACATGTGGTGAAATACAACTTTTACAATGTTAGTGTGAGTGACTTTATGGTCATTACAAAAGTCTTCTAGTAGTTGTATCGCAGTTGTGCGTTGTAAATCATCAAGGCTGTCCATGAATTGTAAGAATTCACTGACATAATGGTATCTCTGGCACATCTTCTTAGCATCGTTGCCGAATAGCTCCTTCCATAGAAACCGTTTTGGTTGTTACCCCGTCATTGTAAAAGTCTGACAAAGTTTTGGATCGAGTTACATTGTATTCTTTGCAAATGTCTTCTATGATTGCTCCTTAGCCAATGCTCGCTTAATTGCAATAACCTGTAATCCTGGTATTCTCAAGAGGATTTGCATTGCCATCCCCATCAGCCAATACCTCAACATGTCCCTTCCAGCTTGAAGGAAGACAACCCACCATACTAGGGTTATTCCTCAGTGCGATTGTCTCCAAACTGGCCAATGACCCCCATGATGCAGGCAAGGGCCCTGACAACTGGTTCTTGGCCAGTGTCAAGTGCTTCATGGCCACCATGCCCGACCAAGCTGCCGGCAATGTCCCACTTAGCTTGTTCTCAAACAGATACAACCACTTCAGCTTGGCCAATGACCCCCATGATGCTGGCAAGGGCCCTGACAGTTGGTTCATGCTCAGTGATAAGAGCTTCATGGCCACCATGCCCGACCAAGCTGCCGGCAACGTCCCACTCAGCTTGTTGCCCCACAGAGACAACTCCTCCAACCTGGACAATGACCCATACTCTGGAGGGAGTGTGCCACTGAGCTGTGTCTCACCCAGGCGCAAAACTTTCAGCTTGGGCAGTGCACGAAGTGCATTCACACTAGGCACCACACCGCCAAGGGGGTCATAGGTTAGAACCACTCTGATCACATTCTTGGCCCCATCGCAAATCACCCCCTCCCAATTGCAGTAGCCACCATTCCCAGCACTTTCCCTCCTCCAATCTGACAATGAGCCCATCCTGTCCATATCCTCCTTCATTTTCATTAGAGCATCCGCCTGACCCAAGCCAGGGCTAACAGTGATCAAGGGCTTGCCTGGGATGGTGCCAATGCCACAAATTACCACAGTAATACCACCTAGGAACATGTCTGGTGAAGTTATGACATTGAGATTGTCGAGCAATATCTTTTGTGGTGTGACTTTGAACATATCTGCTATCTTGGAAACATAGTCATAGCTTGAGGCTTTGTAATCATAACAGCCAGGCCTAGACCTACTTGCAGTGATCCTATCAAGAGGCACACCACGCGACTGGGAGAATGTCAAGCCATATGCCTCACCACACACACCTGCCACCCCAAAACCAATCCGGAAGAACCCACCATCTGCAAAGCCAGTGCCCCATGAGTTCTTGGCCAACCACCACTCGGCTTCGTTGTTGTATCCCACAATTTGGACAGCGTGGCTCTCTGAAAGCTTGCTCTGACCTGCAATGGCAAAAGAACACATGTATAAGTTACATGTTGTCATAGCCATGCGGGGTCTATGGCCTTTATGGCTACGACAACATGTAACTTATATATATATAGCCATAGCAAAAGCCATAGCAGAAGAACACATCATGATCAGGATGCACCAAGTTGTCACATGATGGTAACATGAGCTGCTGACAGACTCACCTTGACCCTTGTATACACCACCACGGGAATGACTGAAAAAGGTCCTGAAGTCTGCATAGATATCAATGTTGCACACAATGCTTCCATGAAGCCGGATGTGCTCCTGCATACGCCATATGCTGAACAGCTGTTGAGCTTTAAAAATACCCTGGGTCATGACCGGTAGAGTGGTAATGGAGCAAGACTTTGAACACTGAATATTCTGATTCGGGTTGTAAGGCAAGCAAGCCTCTGTGGTGATGAAATTGTGGGCTTGGTGGAGCTCCCTAAACTTTACAATGGCTTGACCCAGCACCCATGGTGTTTCCCATGAGGGGTCCAGACCAGGTCGAACTGCCTTGCACATGTAGAAGTCAGCTTCGCTGCAAAGACAAAGAAAGGATTGTGTGAGGGCCTTCTACTGCTACCATCAGACACACAACTTGGGAGCACCAAAGCCTTACCTAAGGTCTGCTACGGCATTCTGTGTAGTTGCACATGATATGGCACTTTGAGCGGCTGCAAGAATACTGAAAGCGCCACAGCTGTTGACACCGTAACCCTGCATAGCACGAGACATTTAGAAAGGACACAAGTTTGCAGTAGGTTGGTTGGGGTTGGTGGGTAGTGCAAAGAAGCCCTACCTGGTTCTTCACTCTGCCAACAGCCGAGAAGCCTCCCGCCTGGTATCTAGAATCATATTGTTGAGGTGATGTCGCCAACAACAGTTGCGCCTGCTCGTTGTCTTCAAGACCCGAGGAGCAAAGGCTACCGCGTCTGTTGGCGCATGCACTAAATCGCCCCATGCGAAAGGAGTTTCGCCAGGCTTTGCTCTTGCCATACATTATCTTGAGTGTGTCGTAGGCTTGTGATGCCCCAACGCTTGACTCTGGCGACCTGACGATACCCTGGCATAGGCTGAGCGACACGTTGCTAACGAGGAGAACAAGAACAAAGGCCATCCGGACTCTAGCGACCTCCATCCTGCAGAATGCAGGAAAGCCTGACCGTATATTTGCTCTAAGATTGCTTAGAATGAGCTTACACTCATGTCGACAGCATAGCAAGTGGTCTCGACATGCTAAGGAAGGTTGAAATGTTGTGACAGCGGCAGAAGGGTATACATTTGTGAAGAGTTGAGTGTCGAAGACGCCTCCGACACTATATATGACATTCGAAAGCACTTGGCACAGTGCGTAACCGGCAGGGTTGCATGCGCCTGAACCCTTCGCACTCGCAAAAGTCGAGCCCTTCACACTACGACCGTGGCTGTAATGACTTCGGCTTCAATAGCGTTTTCTGATGATCGTTTGCTCACTCCGCGCGGCGCAAGCGTGGAGCCGGTTGTAATTGTAATTGTAATTGTAATTGTAATTGTAATTACAATTTGTAGTATTGTAGTATTGTAGTATTGTAGTATTTTGACTAAGATTGTATCTGTTTATCTCTGAGTATGATATATTGACCTAGGCCAGCTTCTGATAGCTTATCGCGCAGCGTATCGGAGAGTCCTTCGAACCCAGCCTTTGTAACAGACCCTTGTATACACATGTGGTGGAATACAACCTTTACAATGTTAGTATGAGTGACTTTATGTTCATTACAAAAGTCGTTTAGTAGTTGTATCGCAGTTGTGCGTTGTAAATCATCAAGGTTGTCCATGAATTGTAAGAATTCACTGACATAATGGTATCTCTGGCACATCTTCTTAGCATCGTTGCCGAATAGCTCCTTCCATAGGAACCGTTTATGGGCTTCTTTGTGGGCTGTATATGCTGCTCGCATAGTGGTTGCCCAGTCATTGTAAAAGTTTACAAAGTTTTGGATCGAGCCGGGTATAGCTTTCAAAGGTAACACTGACTTGTTTGTGGATAGGCTTACTTCTTGATGTGATGCTCCTTCATTGCTTGCATATGGTATAGGTTGCACATTGTCTGTAGTTGTATTTACCAGCTGTGATACGTTGGTCGTGATCCCTTGTTTTACTCTCTCTAATTCTATCTCGAGTTGAAGTTGTTTTATCCTCATCTCTTGTTTTCTATCATCTTCTTGATAAGCTTGTTTCTCTATTTTTTTCTTCAGTTGTTTCAATAGCTTTTTCAAGTCATGTAATGAAAATTCGTCATCTAATTGGATTGCTTCCGTAACTGATACACCATTGATTTCTATATCTGCTTTTCTTTGAGTTACATATGGTTCTTTCTTCAGTGTAGCCTCCAGCATTCTGTTTCTTGGACATTCTATGGCATAGACCAAGGAAAATGTTTCATAATCTCTTTTGTGCTGCGTGCACCTACTACGCACATTGTCAGTTACGCCATATTTCACTCTGTTGTCACCAATATCAGCTACATATACAACTGGCTTCTTGTCATAAGCATCTAGTATACTGTTGTGCAAATCACTTGAAAACTCTTGTTGTGTCTCAAGAAGCCTTTCTTCATACAGTCGTAGCTGCTCTTGTAATTGTATACCTTGGTTGAACAGGATGTCATCTAAAATGTCTCCAACCCATTTCCTAAATTTTTTAGCCACTTCTTTTTTGCTGTTATATAGAATCCTGTATACGCCATGTGATGTTAAAAATGTGGTATCTTGAAGTATCCCTTTCTTGTCATAAGCCTGTCTTATAACCTTTTCATCATCATCATACGATTGTATAGATACATGAATGTTTTTTAATCCAAGAGCTTTACCCACATCATTAGCTCTAAATAGGTAAATCACCTTATCGGTAATGCTTTCTTCTACTATAGAAATATGTGTATCTTCAAATGCTTTTACAATGCATTTTGGGTCCTGCCTTTGATCCATATTATTCAATCAGATGTGTTAAGTGCTTAATACCATTATTTTTAAATAAAATTTGAAACGCATGTAATTATTTGTTTATAAAGTATTGAAGGGGTTACAATGTATACCCTTGCATAGAATTGTATTAAACAAAAGGTGTTAAGTTATCCCCTAAGTCTTACCACCTAAATCTGTAAAAAACGTATAAAATAAACGGTTTGATGTTGTAATATACATACATTGTATTACAACATTGGTATACATACATTGTATACAGTCTAGACACCAAGCGTGTTTAGCTCATGTAATGAATTGCTTTGTGTGCAATAGCGCACAATGAAACGCGTCAGGGAATGCTGCGGGCATGTCTTGTCACCCTACGCGCATGCGCATGCACAACATTACGTCGCGAAAGCCAGCTGTCGATGCGAATGGTCTTTAGGAAGGTATACGAAGCTTAGTCTGAGGTGGCGTGCTTAAAACGATGCGCGTGGAGTATATAACAGCGACGTCGTTTGAATGCGCCCAGAACCCTGGGCCCCGAGAGCAATCACTTCCTGCGACCTTTAGTAAAGCTCTCACGCGCTAAGGTTATACGGTAAGTTTTCGTGAGAGACCTCTGTCCTGCTCTCAGGGCCCAGGGCGTAAGCTCGCTGAGAACTTGCTTGCATATTGCGCAGCCCACAAAGCTTTCAGCACTGTTTGCGCACGAGCAATCTTTAGCATTGGTCTCAGAAAGCTTTCACAGCGCCTTGGGCAGCTTCTTGCGTGTGCTTCGCATGCGCGAGTGTTAGTTAACCTTTCTTCAGCCCACAAAGCTTTCAGCACCTTAAGCGCACAAGCATTCGTTAGCATTGGTCTCAGAAAGCTTTCACAGCGCCTTGGGCAGCTTCTTGCGCGTGCTTCGCATGCCCCAGTATTAGTTAACCTTTCTTCAGCCTTGCAAACCGCACTGCGCGCTTTAAGCTACCAACAATGGGTCTATCAGAGACTGCCAAGAAGGCGCTGCGCACCCAGGCCAACTCCTGGGCTCGCAAGGAGCTGGGCATGCCCGCTAAGGGCAACCTCAACGCGGAGGACAAGGTTGAGATGGAAGAGAAGGCCTTTCCCAAATACAAGGAGGTAAACTAATTGCAACCATGACTGAGCAGCGTGCGATCTGTGCAGCAGTCTCAGCATGCGCTAACCATACCCCCACTCTGCCTTGCGCCATGCCTTGCAGCTGCTGGCGAAGGCAATGGCTGAGAAGGCAGAGCACAATGCCGATTCAGATGAGGAGACACCCCCCAAGCAGGTGGTGCAGTCTGGGGTGCCTGCTGTGGACGTGCCCCCTGCACCTGCAGCTGTTCCCCCCAAGCAACCCGTGCATCGGAGGTTGCCCCAGCCCCCAGCTAAGAAGACCAAGCTCAGCCCCGACCCCCAGGTCCCCACAATAAGGGTAAGCAGGGGTTTAGGTATGCAGCAGCAGCGCCAGCACCAGCAACAGTCCAGCATAGCCAGCACCACAGCAAGCAGTTGTTCATTTTGCACAGGAGCTTCAGCGTAAGAGCTTTAGTTATTCAGCAGCTGTTGATTGCTGCTTGTGTGCTTGCAGGACAAGGTGGAGCTGCTGAAGCTGGTGGCTCTGGACAAGGACAAGACCGGCTACGTGAGCTCAGAGGCGCTCAAGTTGTACAACATTATGGAGAACAAGAGCAACAACTAAGCAGCCTTAGTTATTGGGTCTGAAGTCGAGGGTCTTATTTGTCTACCCGAGTGCGCATGGGGGATGTGCATGGCAACTGATTTGTAAAGAATCTTACTGTGGATTGCTGACTGTGGTCGCAAATTTGCAGGGAAATGTCGTCTAGATGGAGCTGATGGGAGAAATTGCTGCGAAGAAAGTATACTTCGAGGAACCGCAGGCGGGGGCCCTCAGCTACATCCGGCTTGGGCATGTTCAGGCAATTGCCTCCCATTCAGGCAACTACAGCGGGCCGCGGGGTTACTTAGTGAGCAGTTACTTGGTGCAGCTTTAATTGAGAATGTTTGCACAACTATATATGCACGTCGGACCCCCATGGCCAAATTCTCCTCCTCCAGCCAGAGCCCCTCAACGCACGCTGCAATCATCCAAAGCAGCACAAGCAGTCAAAGCAACCAGGTAAGCATCGCTCGGCAAGCTCTGGTGCTAGTGAAGGGTTTGCTTGCCAGCCAGCAGTTGCATGCGTTTCTGGTGAAAGATTGTCAAAGCATGGCGCATTGAGGGCAATCATGGCTGCAATGCAGCTGTAACTAAGCTGGTCAACAGTTCTTTCGCTTTGCGCCTCAATGCCGCTTGCCCGCAGCTCACTCAGACCGGTGCATGCGCGCGTGCGAGCATGCTTTCAATTGACATGCTGCATGCAATCTCCGCCAGCATGTGCATCCCCTTTAAACTGCGTTTGTATAGGCTGCTTGCCTCTAAGCGTCGCCCGGCCCATGCCTACTGCAGGAACCCTTACTTGCTCGTCGCCCTCTGCGCAAAATCGACTGCAACAGGACCCTGTGTGCTATTGACAACTACCCTGCAGTTGTGATCGCTTTGGTAAGTGCCAGTCAACTCAGTGCTGTGCTACAGCCTTCTGTGCTCCTAAGCTAAGGCATGCCTATTTGCTATCAAGCCTGTGCTACTGACGATGCCTGTTTGCCTGTTTGCTAGCAAGCATGTGCTGCTAACAATGCCTGTTTGCATGTTTGAACTCAGCTGCTTTGCCACACACTGAGCGTTCATATGTTGATGTGTTGTGCTGTGCAGGCTGTGCTACTCGTCTCCCGACTCTGTGTGCTGCTCGTCTCCGGCTCTTGTGTGCTGCTCGTCTCCGACTTCTGTGTGCTGCTCGTCTCCGACTTCTGTGTGCTGCTCGTCTCCGGTTCTTGTGTGCTGCTCGTCTCCGACTCTGTGTGCTGCTCGTCTCCGACTTCTGTGTGCTGCTCGTCTCCGACTCTGTGTGCTCATCGTCTCCGACTCTTGTGTGCTGCTCGTCTCCGACTTCTGTGTGCTGTTAAGGTGAGCACAGCGTGCTTGCACAGCTTGCTGATATGATACAGCACCTTTGCTTGATCAAGAATGCCTGCTGATGCGCTTCTGCAGCTTGCTGATGTTATGCTTATGCAACACACAAACACTGCTACCGATGATGCCCGTATTGATGCTTCTAGGATTGTTGCTTGCAGCTGAGGTGTTTTCTACTGCTGCTGCTGTGCAGGTTCACAATGGCTGTTTCCCCTGATACCATGATTGGTTTCATCACTCCCAATGCGCGTGGGGCACCCACCAAGCTGGCCAAGCGGGCAGCAGAGGATGTGTCCAACGTGATCACCACATTCCATGATATGTCCACCCAGAACTATGAGCTCAGGCAGGAGAACAAGACCTTGAGGGACAGGCTGAGAACTGCGGAGGACAGCCTTGCCACGTCCAACGGCGCCCTGATGACCACCCAGGAGCATCTGTCAAGTGCCGAGGAGGATAACATCCAGTTCCAGACCCAGATCACATATTACAAGGATTCAATTGAGGCCTACGAGGAGGAGGTTGCTGAATACCAGACCGCCATGTCCTCCTTGAACCAGCAGCTGGCAAACAAGACCAAGGCTGCACTGGACGCCGCGGAAAGCAACAAGGACAAGCTCATTGCTACACTGATGCACACCAACAAGTGCCTGACGGACCCGAGGCGCGTGAACAAGGCCCTCCTGGCATCTCAGGTAACCAAGTCCATCATGGCAACCATGGACTTCCTCGGCACCAACAACCTCACCATCGAGACGGGAGGTGCCACACTGTCTGTGAGCAGCAGCAGCAGCAGCAACATCACGAGCAGCAGCAGCAGCAGCAGCAGCAGTGGCGGCTACCAGGTGGGCGGCACACTGGGTGGCGGGAACAACACCTTCAACATCAGTGCTGATGGTATCCGTGTAAGTGGCACCAACCCTACCGGCTTTGTGCACGACTGCGTCACCGTAACAGGCACTAGCGATGGCACAGTGGCGACCTTCACGGGTGCAGACAATGTCACACTGCACATGAACATGTTGCCAACGTGCTTCATCTGCGCTGACAGGCCAACTGACACAATTGTCACCTGTTGCCAGAAGCTGATGTGCGAGGAGTGCTGCACCAAGCGCAAGGCACAGCCTAAGAACAGTGCTTGCCCCTTCTGCGCTGGAGAGCTCACCTTTTTCAAGCTGCCCGACCTCATCACAGCAACTGCCAACCTGTAGAGCAGCTGTGTAGGTGTGGGGCGGCTTCATTGATGGACTTGGCTGGAAGGGTTTACTGACTGGGGCTTGGATTGCCTGGGTCGTCTTAACTTGGAGGAGTTTGCTGACTGGGGCTTGGATTGCCTGGGTCGTCTTGACTTGGAGGAGCTTGCTGACTTGGCTTGGAGGGGCTTAACTGATATGGAAGAAGGGGGCTTTACGACTTGGCTGGAAGGGCTTGCTGACTGGGCTAGGGGGAGGGTTGCTGACTTGGATGTGAGGGGTGTGCTGACTTGAAGATGGAAGAAGAGTTTTGACTGGAAGGGGACAGCTGCTGACTTAGCTGGGAGGGCTTGCTGACTGAGCTTGGAGGGGCTTAACTGATATGGAAGAAGGGGGCTTTACGACTTGGCTGGAAGGGCTTGCTGACTGGGCTAGGGGGGAGGGTTGCTGACTTGGATGTGAGGGGTGTGTGCTGACTTGAAGATGGAAGAAGAGTTTTGACTGGAAGGGGACAGCTGCTGACTTAGCTGGGAGGGCTTGCTGACTGAGCTTGGAGGGGCTTAACTGATATGGAAGAAGGGGGCTGACTTGACTTGGAGGGGCTTGCTGACTTTGCTTAGAGGGACTTGCTGACTGGGATGTGAACCCAGGACTTGGCAGGGGGCTGACTTGACTTGGGAGGGGCTTGCTGACTTTGCTTAGAGGGACTTGCTGACTGGGATGTGAACCCAGGACTTGGCAGGGGGCTGACTTGACTTGGAGGGGCTTGCTAACTTTGCTTAGAGGGACTTGCTGACTGGGATGTGAACCCAGGACTTGGCAGGGGGCTTGCTGACTGGGCTTGGAGGGGCTTGCTGACTCAACTTGAATAGTAGAGAGCTTGGATTGCATGGGTCTGACTTGACTCAACTGGAAGAAGAAGGGCTTGGATTGCATGGGTCTGACTTGGCTAGAAGGGGTTAACATTAATCCCAAACCTAAACCCCCAGCTGCATTGGCTGGAAGGGGTTAACATTAATCCCAAACCTAAACCCCCAGCTGCATTGGCTGGAAGGGGCTTATTGGAGAGTGAACAAATAGGGCTGAGCGAGCATTCAGCAAGTATCTGCACAAGTGATGTGCTTGCTATTGATTCATCTTTTGGCTGAGCAAGCTGAGCGAGCATCAAGCAAGTGTCTGCACAAGTAGTGTGCCTGCTATTGATTAATCCTTTGGCTGAGCAAGCTGAGCGAGCATCCAGCAAGTATATGCACAAGTGCTATTGATTAATCCCTTGGCTGATGTGTCTGACATGCAATGCTTAGACCTACTGGGGACACCCTGCAGGGTTTAGTCTCAGCTTTGCTGAGCTTGAACCCTAAACACTGCTTCTCTGGGCACCTTTTCCAAATGTCTGCAAAAGCGTGTCTGATATTGATTCGTCTTTGGGTTGTCTTCACCAGTATGTGTATCATATTGATTCAGGCTGAGCAAGCTGAGCAAGCATTCAGTAAATGTCTTCTAAAATGTAATATATCTATGCTATTGATTCATCTATTGGCACTCAGTGTCTATGATATGTTTATTACAAGATGACCAACTATCAACTTGCTCACACCACCCACAACCAGCTCATGCTGACACCGTCTTCATCGGGCACATACCCACACCACCCACAACCAGCTCATGCTGACACCGTCTTCATCGGGCACATACCCACACCACCCACAACCAGCTCATGCTGACACCGTCTTCATCGGGCACATACCCACACCACCCACAACCAGCTCATGCTGACACCATCCAAGCATTGAGCACTTGCTCACACCACCCACAACCAGCTCATGCTGACACCGTCTTCATCGGGCACATACCCACACCACCCTCCTACCATAACCAGCTTGTGCTCACAACCCCTGCATCCAGCTCACACTTCCATCCAACAACCAGCTCATTGTGCACAAACTAGCCTTACTGTGGTGCATGCTGATGGGCCTGGTTTAGTAAGCTAGTAAAGGATGCTAGCAACTGTTGGTGTTTCTGCTCTGCTGCTGCAGCCCGTTCCTGTGCTGCTTCCAGTTCTTGCTGCAGCTGCTGCTTCTCGCCTGCAGCCCGCTCCTGTGCTGCTGCCAGTTCTTGCTGCAGCTGCTGCTTCTCGCCTGCAGCCCGCTCCTGGACTGCTGCCAGTTCTTGCTGCAGCTGCTGCTTCTCGCCTGCAGCCCGCTCCTGGACTGCTGCCAGTTCTTGCTGTAGCTGCTGCTTCTCGCCTGCAGCCCGCTCCTGTGCTGCTGCTATCTCCTGCTGCAGCTGCTGCTTCTCGCCTGCAGCCCGCTCCTGGACTGCTGCCAGTTGTCCCTGCAAAGGTCCCACTGCACAAGCAATTGCTGCTGCCATGACCTGAAGTGTAGCAGCTGCTGCTTGTGAAGACACTCCAACCTCTGCTGCTGCTGCTGCTACTGCTGCCGATGGCCTCTCAAATGGTATCACAGATGACTCATCCCTAGTGACCTGCAGCAGTAGACACAAGTATTTTTATGACACTATTTTATAACAGAATCGTGAACTTGCTGGAGATGACCTGCAGTAGTATACACAAGTTGTTTCATGACTCTACTTTATCATAGAATATCCAATTTACTGGAGACATGCTGTTAGGCAATACAACAGAAATACTGAACCCCGACCACTGAACTCACCATTGCTGCTATGGCCTTGTCTGCTGCTTCTTCAGTGACCTCGCCTGCTGCTGCTGCCGCTGCTGCTCCTGCTGCTAGCACTGCTCCTGCTGTGGCCTTGTCTGCTGCTTCTTCAGTGGCCTGACCTGCTGCTGCTGGTGCTATGGCCTTGTCTGCTGCTGGTGCTGTGGCCTCGCCTGCTGCTGCTCCCGCTGCTGCTCCTGCTGCTGGCACTGCTCCTGCTGTGGCCTTGTCTGCTGCTTCTTCAGTGGCCTGACCTGCTGCTGCTGGTGCTATGGCCTTGTCTGCTGCTGGTGCTGTGGCCTCGCCTGCTGCTGCTCCTACTGTGGCCTCGCCTGCTGCTGCGGGTGCTGTGACCTTGCCTGCTGCTGCTGCTGGTGCTGTGGTCTCGCCTGCTGCTGCTGGTGCTATGGCCTTGTCTGCTGCTGGTGCTGTG
>Ga0214923_10001500_pt1 | contig 33015 bp, 34 predicted proteins | sample LL1510_MetaG_FD_177993 | JGI IMG/M metagenome (GOLD analysis project Ga0214923, IMG submission 177993) | Freshwater microbial communities from Lake Lanier, Atlanta, Georgia, United States - LL-1510 | ecosystem: Environmental > Aquatic > Freshwater > Lake | place: USA: Georgia | collected...
GACACCGTTCATTCCATCGCGCAGGCACTCATTCAGCAAGGTGAACTCCTCGGTGATGACATCCAGCGGATCATCGATGAGAAGGACCGCGAGCGCCAGAGCCAGGACACGACCCTCCGCGAAGACACGCGCCGTCTCGCCTACCATGAGGCCGGACACGCGATTGCCCAGGCGATGCTTCTTCGCCGGCAGGAAGTCGGACGTGTGTCGATCGTCAGCACCACCGAACCCCAGAACTTCAATGAACTCCGTCCGCTCACGGGTCAGCAGACCTACTCACGTGACGAAGTGCTTTCCGAGATCCAAGTGAAACTCGCGAGCCGCGCTGCCGAGGAACTCTTCCTGAACCTTGTTCTGGACAACTCCGCCAGCGACCTCAAGCGGGCGCGCGATCTGGCCCGGTACGTCATCGCGTACATGAACCCTTCAGATTCACTGTTCGTCTACGAACCTGAGACCGCCCAGGACGACGAGAAGACCGAAAGCACCGAAAACGGTTCGCCGAGTGCCGACGGAGCAACTTCCCAACCGCGGCCGAAGCGTGCCCTAGCCGGAGGCGATGCGCGCATTCGACGCGAGGTGGACGCGCTCCTGCGCGAACAGTACGAGGCCACAAAGGCTCTTCTACGCCAGTGCGAACCGGAGATGCACATCCTTGCGCGCGCGCTCGCCGAAAAGGGCGAACTTTCAAGCGCCGATGTACGACGCATCCTCAACGGTAAGTTGACATCCCGAACTGGGCAACGCATGGTCTCCATGAACGGAACACCAACGGCCTCCTCGGCCAACGGTCATTCCGATGACCATGCCGGACACGAAGGCGGGATCGTGATCAACAGCGTCGCTGTCCACGCGAGCGATATGGCGCACGTCGATCCATCTTCGACCCACTGATCACCTGAACCGATCAAGTTTCGGCCGGCCGTCGTCTTCGGACGATGTGCCGGCCTTCTTTATTTGCCGGGTCTACACGGGCGCACTTCAACCGATCAATGGGTCGGTCGCCGGCACCCCAGGTCGCCGGGGATAGCCCCGCGGCGCACGCCCATCCTGAACAATGGTCACGACAACGCGATTGGGCAAACGATCACTCCGGACCGGCATTACCGAGGCAACCCGTCCGCCAAGCATCTGCAACGCGTAGCGAGCTTCAGGCAGTTCCGTCTCGGTCCGGGTCGCCGATTTCAGGGCGATCAGCTGCCCACCCGGGCACAGGAACGGCAGGCAAATCTCGGCGAGTACCGCAATCGGTGCTACTGCCCTCACGACAGCCACATCGAACTGTCCACGCCAACCGGGGTCGTGCGCCGCCGTCTCTGCACGCCCCGCTACCGGATAGGCGTTCCTCAAACCAATCGTGTCGACCGCTCCGGAAAGCCATGTCATCTTCTTCCCGGTGGCATCAAGCAGGGTCACACCTGCATCCGGTAACACGATTGCCAACGGTACCCCCGGGAACCCCGCACCAGTGCCGATGTCGATCAACCGCGCCGCTTCAGGCAGCGCCTCGACCAATCCAAGCAATGCCGTCAGCGAATCCAGGAAGAGTTTGAACGCAACTTCCGCCGGATCAACGATCGAGGTCAAGTTGAGAAGTTGCCGACCCTCCGCGAGCAACGACGCGAAGGCGTCGAACTGGCCGAGATGTTCCTCAGTGACCGGGATCCCGAGTGCATCGGCCTCACGGACCATCTCGGCCCAAGGCACCGTCATCGGGAACGTGACGCAATGTCGTCGGGTTCGACCAGGTTGGGACCGGGGGTGTTCAAGTCATCCGCAAACGCAACCCGTGCATCAGCAAAGATATAAGAGGCAGACGCTCGAACAAACTCGAGAACAGGGTGGTCAATCACACCTGCGTATTCAGTCGGCCAGTAGGACAGCCGGGCCTTGCCAATCAGGTATTCGCGTGGGAGCCAATCCCAGATGTGGGAATCGTGGCTGTTGTCGCGGTTGTCACCAAGGACAAAGTAATCGTTCTCCGGAACAACCTTGCGTTCATACCGGTAACTTGCCGTGATCTTGATGTACGGTTCCTTCAAGGCTGCGCCATTGATGAATACCGTCCCGTTGTGCACTTCCACGGCCTCACCCGGCAGTGCAATGATCCGCTTCACAAAATCGCGTCGCGGATCGAGCGGAAAACGCATCACCACAACGTCACCACGCTGTGGACTACCGATCAGATAAGACAACTTGTCCACCAGGATGTACTGACCCGTGTGAAGGTTGGGTTCCATGCTGAACCCTTCCACGCGGTAGTTTTGCACGGCCAGACGCACTCCGAAGAAAATGGCAAGCGTCAGCAGGGCAGTCTCGAGGATCTCACGCGTCGCGGCTTTGATCGGCGCACCTCTTGACCACAGGAAATCGGCACCAGAGTGCCATGAAATGATAGCAACGACCCGCACAAAGCCGACGGGGCGAACCACTCGCGTGGCCGCCCCGTGCACGTTGCCCATGCGAACCGGGTTAGATCTTTCCCGCCTCGATCGCGCGCCGCACATCGCGCAGGAACGCGCCGCCAGGCGCACCGTCCACGATACGGTGGTCGAAAGTCAGCGAAAGCGTCACCTGTGACCGCGCCACAACCACGTCATCGACGACCGCCGGTCGCTTCGCGATGCGTCCGATGCCGAGAATGGCAGCTTGTGGTGGATTGATGATTGGCGTGAACCCATCAACCTCCATCTGACCCAGGTTGGTGATCGTGAACGTCCCGCCCTGGAGTGTGTCAGGGGCTAGCCTGCCAGCACGCGCCGACTCGGCAAGTTCACCCAGTTCCTGCGAAATCGTCTGGAGAGGTTTGCGGTCGGCATCGCGGATCACTGGAACCACGAGACCCGCGTCAAGCGCAACTGCCACCCCGATGTTCACTTCGTTCCATTCGGCAATTTCGGGTGAACCCGTATCGCCAGTGACGATTGAACTGTTCAGGCGAGGGTGATCACGAAGGACGCGTGAGACGATGGACACGATGATGTCGGTGTAGGTTGGTGGACGGTGCCCGTAAACCTTTGCCGCCGGAACCAGATGCGCGCGAAGTTCAACCAAGGCAGTCGCGTCCGCCTCAGCGAACATTGTGAGTTGAGCCGTCGTCTGCAGACTGGCGCTCATCCGTTCGGCGATGATGCGCCTCATGGCGTCAATCCGGACGGTCTCGCGCCGCGTAAGGCCGGCCACTGCCGGTGAAGCAACGAGACCACCAGCCGCAATGCTTGGTGCATGTGCTGGCGTTGCCTGGACGGGAACTGGTGAGGAAGTCGTGGCCGGGGCCGACACCTCGTGGGCAGCGATCAGGGCCTGAATGTCTCGTTCGACAATCCGGCCTTCCGGGCCGCTCCCAGTGACGGACCCAAGGTCCACGCCTGCGTCCTTGGCGAGTCGTCGGGCCAGCGGGGAAGCAAGGATCCAACCACCGGCCTGCCCGGAGGCTGCCGCCGTGCGAACATCCTCCTCGACAATCCGTCCGCCGGGACCGCTTCCCTGAACACGGGCAAGGTTCACGCCGAGTTCACCGGCAAGTCGCCGCGCCAAAGGCGAAGCGCGCACCGCTGCACCTTCGTCTTCGGCCCGGGTTGGGGCAGTCGATGAAGAAGCCGAGGCCGGTGCCTTGGCAGGCTCGGTCTTGGTAGATGGAACTACCGGGGCAGCTACACCAAGCGCCGCATCGATCGCGCTTTCGGGTTCACTCGCGGTCCCCAGGACCGCAAGCGCCTCCATGACCTTCGCAACCCCGCCAACGGGCACGACGATACGCCTCAGGATGCCTGACGCGGTCGCCATGACCTCCTGGTTGAGCTTGTCGGTCTCGATATTGGCGACGGCATCACCGCGTTGGACCGTGTCACCGACCGACTTGAGCCATGCAACGACGGTCGCCTCGGTCATCGTGACCCCGAACTGGGGCAGCTTGATCAGGGTCGCCATCGCTACCTCATCAGGCCGCGCACGGCCTGCGCAACCTGGGCGGCGGAAGGGATGGACAGGTTTTCGAGAATACGATTGAACGGTGTCGGTACGTTCGGGTTCGCCACACGGGCCGGGGGCGCATCAAGGTAGTCAAATGCGTGTTGCACGATCTGTGCAACCAGTTCCGCACCGAAGCCGACGCGTTCGTGCGCCTCATGCACGATCACCACGCGGTGCGTCTTCTTCACCGACTTGATGATCGTGTCGAGGTCCAGAGGCACGATGGTGCGCGGATCAATCACCTCAGCCTCGATCCCCTCTTCAGCGAGGTGGTCTGCCGCTTCCAGTGCGATCTCAACCATTCGCTGCAAGCCGATGATCGTGACGTCCTTGCCAGTCCGCCGGACAGCAGCGACCCCGAACGGCACCGTGTAGTCCGTGTCAGGCACTTCGTCCTTGGTGGTCGCGTACTGGACCTTGTTCTCAATGAAGATAACCGGGTTGTCGTCCCGGATGGATGTCTTCAGCAGACCCTTGGCGTCATACGCGGTCGACGGCATGACGATCTTCAGGCCAGGAACATGCGCAAACCACGCTTCAAGCGACTGCGTGTGCTGCGCCGCGTTCGCCCGACCCGCTCCCGCCATCGTGCGGTACACGATCGGCAGCACGGCCTTGCCTCCGAACATGTACTTGGACTTGGCGGCCTGATTGACCACTTGGTCCATCGCACACATCATGAAGGTCATGTACATGAACTCGGCCACCGGACGCATGCCGACCGATGCGGCCCCAAGGACGGCGCCCGCAATCGCGATTTCCGAGATCGGGGTGCCAATTACGCGCTTGGGTCCGAACTCGTCCCACAACCCGCGAGTGACCCCGTAGGTGCTGTCCTTGATGTCCTCGCCGATCATGAACACGCGGTCATCGCGCCCCATTTCCTCGCGGAGGGCCATGTTGAGTGCTTGAGAAACGCTCAAGACTGCCAAAGTCATTCTCCTCGCACCGGGACGTCCGGCGTGCCGTTGGCGAAATGTCCGTGTATCGCGGGCACGCTCGCAATGATGGCAAGCGTGCCTTGTGCTTCAGAAGCGGGTCGGGCGTACCCCTAGATCGTCCGTCCGTGAGAATCCGCACCGGTATAGATGTCGGTTAGCAGGATGTCCTCGGATGGTTCCGGACTCGCCTCGCCAAACTCCACCGAACGCTCAACCTCGTCACGTACCAGACGGTCAATCCGTGCAAGGTCGTCTGTCGTCGCTACGCCAAGCTCTTGCAATTGGGCGCTGAACACTTTCAGCGGATCACGCGTTGCCCGTGCGTGCGCGACTTCCTCGCGGGTCCGGTACGGTTCCGGGTCGCCGAGGAAGTGCCCCTCAAACCGATACGTCTTGGCCTCGATCAGGGTTGGACCTTCACCCGCCCTCGCCCGATCAACTGCCGTGCGGACCGCACCGTACATCGCCAAGATGTCCGATCCCTCAACGATCACCCCGGGGATGCCATATGAAATGGACCGGGTAGCGATATCGGGGATTGGAGTGTCCTGCTGAACGGATTGGAATTGGGCGTACCCATTGTTCTCGCATATGAACACCACGGGCAACTTCAGTCCGGCGGCAAAGTTGATGCCCTCATGGAAGGCACCCTCGTTCGCAGCGCCATCACCGAAGAAGCAGAGCGCCACATTGGGCCGGCCGGTTACCCAGAAACCGAGGGCGGCGCCCGTGCTGATCGGGATGCCCGCACCAACGATGCCATTGGCACCGAGCATTCCGTGGTCCAGGCTGGCGATGTGCATCGACCCGCCCTTGCCATGGTTGTAGCCGGTGGCCTTGCCCATTAATTCCGCCATCATCGGGGCGAGGTCCAGGCCCATTGCAATGCAATGACCGTGACCCCGGTGCGTCGAACTGATGACATCGCCCTCGCGCAACGCGGAGCAAGCACCCGTCGCAACGCCCTCCTCACCGATGTAGAGATGCACGCTGCCGTAGAGGCGCGCCTCAAGGAAGAGTTCCTTCACCCGTTCCTCGAACCGGCGGATGCGTAGCATCGTCCGGTACATATCGATCAGTTGGCTATCCGAGAGACCATGCCGGTCGAGAGACGGTGACGCGGCACCGGACCCCGAAGCAACCGAGTGTTGACTAGGTGATACTGTGACCATGGGGCCTACTATAGGCACATCGGTGGGTTGCGTCAACGCGCCTTGTCAACCAACGCAAGCGCCGCCTTTGCCCATGCAATCACTTCGGCAGTCAACCCAAGATTCCCCCACTCTTCCGGTTTGAACCAGCCCGGCCGAGCCTCTGGATCATCAGTATCCGCCCTGGGATCCGCCATCGACCCCGGCGCGACCCGCGCGGCGTACACAAGATCGATGTGCTCGTGGTCAGGATTGGTTCCACGTGCTGGGATCGCCTCCAACTGGATCCCGATCGGTTGGACCAACCTTGGAGGCACCCCCACTGGTCGCGGGACGTCAATGAACAATGGATTGGATGCGTCAATCAGATCGACGATGATCCCCGTTTCCTCGAGGGTCTCGCGCCGCGCGGCCTCGTCCGGAAGTTCATTCGGTTCAACATGACCACCCGGAGGGAGCCATCGCCCCAACTTTCCATGGAAATGGAGGAGCACCGCACCCTCATGGGCAACAAACACCGCGACGGCGTACTCGCGAACCAGCATCGATCCGTCACTGCTAGCCACGATTGGCAATCCTGATCACGACCATCACCCCGACGGCTGACATTGCCACGGCCGACCCAAGGGTGACCAAGGTTGCACCGACCCACCCGCCTCCGAAGACAAACCACAGCAATGCGAAATGCGTCGCCATGCTAAGCGCGCCGACGAAAGACGTCACAATCCATGCTACGTATCCCCTTCGCCGGATGTATCCCCACCAACGGCCCCAGGTCATGGGGCCGATCGGTTCGCCATGGAGATCAAGTGCCCGTTGCCGGAATGCGCCAAGTCGCTGGAGGTCGAGCGCCGACAGCCCGGTACCACGTTCCCGAGCCTGTTCACGGGCGTTCAGGCCTTCCTGTCGCCGACGGCGTGCCGCATCCCGCCTGGCCTTGGCACGCGGACTACACTCAATCGCAACAAAGACCGCGAGTGACCCAAGCAGCGCAAGGGTGACCACCCCACCGATGACTGTGGTTTCCATATAACTAACGTGGCTGTCAGTGCGTCCTGGGGGTCGGTCGAACCGGGTTCCGCGCACAGGTGCCAAACTCTAGCAGGGGTCCGGACCGTTTCCCTACCGATCCCACCGTTCATGCAGAACCCCTGTCGAATGGTTGGGAGAAATGCGCGAGGCCCGAACTTGACAGGGAAAAGCCCATGACCGCCATCTTCTCCGCCGACACATCGGTAAGCGTCGAATTGGCGCTCCGCCTCGCCACCTCAGTGATCCTTGTGGTCCTTATAGGCTGGGATCGTGAAACCCACAGGCATCCCGCCGGACTTCGCACGCACCTGCTTGTCGCCCTAGGCGCATGCGCATTCACCATTGGCGGGGTGGTTACGGCAGGTGGAAACACTGACCCGATGCGTATTGCAGCACAAGTAGTGACTGGTGTCGGCTTCCTTGGTGCCGGCGCAATCTGGAAGGCCCCAAGCGAACGCTTCGTCCACGGGCTCACCACGGCAGCAAGCCTCTGGATCGCTGCTGCCATCGGGCTACTTGCTGGCGTTGGCGCATACCCACTCGCAACCGTGACCGCCATCCTCGCGTTTGGCATCCTCCGACTTCGCACGCATCCCGGCATGTCCGAGGACGAGGACGGACGCTCCGAGACAGGAAAAAACGTGTGACAGGTACGAACGGTCCAACGCCATCATCGTCGCCCGCAACTGCCATTGACCTCCACGTCCACACCACCGCGTCATCCTGCGGCTACATGACGCCGTTGGAAGTTGTTGGGCACACACGCGCCGCCGGTCGCCGGTACCTTGCAATTACTGACCACAACACCACTAGTGGAGCCGTCGAAGCGAGAACTTTCGCGAAGGCCACGGGGGACGACGTGACGGTCATCGTCGGGATGGAACTGTCGACCGCTGACTTCGGTCACGTTCTGGTCTTCGGCGAAGGCGTGGAGGACGACTGGGGATGGAAGTCGCTCATGCCAATGCCACGAAACCTGCCCGATGGATGGGTCGCAATCCAGGCACACCCGTTCCGCGACCTAGTGAAACGTGCGCTTCCCGGCCCAATCAAGTTCGATCTGCCTGACTTGCCACCGTCCATCTCTGCCATTGAAAGATGGAACGGCAACGACCTGCTTTCCAAATCCCCGGACCGGCGCGCCGACCTCGATGAGGCGTCGCTGTCCTACATCGCGGCACAGGGCCGGACGGCTGTGGCTTCCTCGGATGCCCATCGCGCCGTGTCGATGCACGCGTACCACACGGTGTTCCCAAAGCCCGTGAGATCCGTCGCCGACATTGCAGCGCAGATCAAGTCCGGAGATGCCTGCCCGGGTTCGGCCTCCGAAGCTGAATTGGCCGAGATTCGCACCTCATGGCGACGACGCAACGCCATTGGATGGCATCTGATGAGCCTGGATTGGCAGGCGATCTCTGCCAAGAAGGGACACGATGCGGATGAGGCAGTTGAGACAATCCGGATCTACGGCATTGCCCAGAAGATGGTTGGTCTCGGGTTCGGGGCGAGCGACCTGTGCGAGGAGACCGGAGTGACGCTTGCAACCGCCATGGATTTCATTGCGATAGTCCACGAGGAGAACCTCGACCCACCGCGCGTCCGATAGTACGTCTCACCGGATACCGGTCCTCAAGTCGTCTCACCGCGAAGTCTTCGCACAGTCTCCATGATCACCTGCCGCTGAGTGCGCCACCTATCGTCAGTGACGTGAACCTCGACACCATCTGAAACCAAGATTCGGTGCCATGCGCTCGCCTCGGATCGCTCACCCACAGTCGGCACGCTGGATGCGGGCACTTCTTGGTTCAGGTCAGAAGGTTGGACAAACGCAAGTACGTTGGCATGCCGGCTCAGCCGTGACGTCAGGCGGGCATCGGTCCCCGCAGATGTAGGCTCCTCCGTCGCAGGCGATGAGGTCTCCCGAGACCCCGTTCGTCTCCGTATCAGGGCTTCAATGTACTCACGGCCGGATGCAGATTCACTCGCACGCGTGAGGGCACGCTGCTGCCGATCAATCACCGACTGCAAGCGCAAGACTTCGGGCTCGCTCAACCCAAGCATCCGGTCACGGATCTCATTGATCGGAACATGCTGGTCAACGAGTGAGCGGATCAAGCGAAGACGGCTTAGGTGAGCCTCCGTATAGCGCGTGCCCCGACCACGAGTGCCTGGCCCAGGCAACAGCCGCGCAGAGATGTAGTAGCGGACCGTCCGGACTGATATCCCGACAAAATCTGCCAACTCTTCGATCGTCATGCATGGCTCCAGTGGGCACGCGCCATCAGCGCACCGTGGCAGAACATCCCCGCCAATCAGACACCGACACTGGCATTATACCACGGTAGCCACGTCTGGAGTCACAGGTCGTCAATTGCAGCGTGGCCTATCGGACGCCCAACTGCTTCTCAAGTGACACAAACAGCGACCGCATTCCAATGATCGAACTGATGACATCGCGTTGCACGTAATCCGGGCCTTCCACCGGACGGAGATCGACATACTCGATCGCGAACAATCCGTCGTAAGCACGTTCGTGCAAGCGCGTCACGATGCCTGCGAAGTCAACCTCACCGTATCCCGGAACCATCTGAAGGGCTGCGGGCATGCCTCGGGCGTCGCGCATTGTGACGTGGCGGACATGTGGAATTACTTCCCAGAACACCTCGCCTTGGTTCGCGCCAACGTAGAAATGGCTCGCCTCAAGCGTCAGCCCAAGACCAGGTATCGCCTCGCACATGCGCACCGCGTCGCCCGGCATTTCGCCCACAAGACCACGATGGGTCTTCATGCAAAGCTGGATGCCACGCGATGAAACCGCATCCGTGATAGATCGGAGGCGTGCCACGGCCGCCTCGAATGGCGTGCCCGCGGGAGAACTCAGGGTCGTGATCAGGCCGACGCCCAACTCGACCGCGAGATCGGCTACGGCGAGCATTCGGCGAATCTCCTCTGCAATAGGCAGGGGTCCATCACCGACTCCGGTGTATATAGTGGCGACGCGTTTCATTGAATTCTTCGCGAGTGCGTCACGAATGCGCAACGCGGCCGCATCCACGGAAGCACGACCGCCATCGGCAAGGGCCTTCGGTCGAAGGTCGCCGAACGCTTGAAAGATGGCTAGCTCGGCTTGACCCATTTCCATGTCACCGATGCCTGCAAACGCAGCCTCTAGCGACTTGGCTGCCCATCCGAGTGTCGATACGATTACGTGATTTGGCATGAGTCCCCGCTTGGTCCCAAGTTTCTATCTGGACACCCGCGTCCAGCCATGCCTCAATGTTACCGTTTGGCACACGGGTCGACCTGAGCGGGATGCAATACCGTTCAGAATTGACCTACCCACCCAATAACCGAGCATCCAGACACGCATGTACTGACCCGGAGGGCGACCAGATGAGCGATCAGAACAGAGAACCTGCCTCACCGCAACCACGCCAGGCAACCGGTGACGTCATCCCGATCCAGTCGTGGCAACTCCCGATATTCCTCAAGACCCTTGTCGACAATGGTCACGCCACGGTTGGGTGGAACCGCGATACCATCCCTCTCGACGAGGCAATCGAACGGGCCGAAGCACTCACCCCGACCGCGACCGTCGTGGTTGATGGCACGACCATTTACGTGGCCGAACCGGATCATTCGGCGGATGACCCGGCCCTGCACCGTGGCCCGGTCGCATTCGTGAAGCGCCGCCCACAGTAGGCCTCGTCGGCGACCCGCCGACACTGCGCCACCATCGACTGGAAGGAGTTCAGTTCGTGAAAGTCTTCGGACGCATGATCAACCTCCGGAACGACCCGGAGAAAGTTGCCGACTACATCCGTTACCACGCCGAGGTTTGGCCGGAAGTCCTCGAAGGACTGCGTACCGGCGGGGTGACCGACATGAAGATCTTTCTGAGGGGTCAGAGAATGTTCATGTACATGACCGCAAACGATGACTACGATCCCGGCAAGCCTTCAGTTACGCCGCCTCACCCACGCGTCCTTGAGTGGGACAAGATCATGCGGACCCTTCAGGAACGTTCGCCCGAAGCGACTGAAGACGAATGGTGGGCCGAGATGGAAATGGTCTTCGACATGCATTGGCCACAGCACCTCTAGGACGCGCGCACCGAACGCACTGAGGCCCCGGCATCCCAAGCGGTTTCATCCGCCCGGACGTCCGGGGCCTCACTGTTTTCCACGCTGTTGAGCGTCGGCATTCGGTCAGACGGCGGCGACTTCTGCCTTTGCCAGACCCTGCTCAACCAGATACTCCTCAACCTCGTTGCCCGCCACATCAGCGAGCATCACGCCGTTGATTTCAACACATGGAGACAAGGGCTGCCCGCTCTTGCGGACCATCTCGCTGTAGTTCGAGCGATCGTTGATGATGTCGCGGTCCTCATACACGAGGCCATGCTTCTGCAACACCGCGCGGACGCTGTTGCTCCACCCGCACACCGGCTTGAGATACGCCACGATTGTCGGAGCGGCAGTTTCGGACACGGTCGAACTCCTCCAGAACCTTGCGTCACCGCTCACCCATTCCGGGATGAAGGCGTCGCCATCAACGTCGCACCCATACCAATCCGGGTGCCTTCACGACATTCTACCGGGCTTGACAGCATTCGGTACCGTCCGAACCTGTTTGCCAACGCTACCATCCGGCATGAATAGCACCGACCCCATGCGTCCGGTAGTGCCTGCCACCGCGCCAAGGCCAGATCGATGGACGTGACTGAACGGTTCAAACCAGGCGACATACTCATCGCGAATGATGCACATCCCGTCGGGATCATCGAACACGTCCTGCACCCAACCAGTGGCACCTTGCTCGTCGTTGAGCGCGCCTGGGCACAACGTCAGTATGTCGTCGCCAACGCCACCACCGTCGCGTCTACCGAGCAGCCATTCGGCACAACTTCGTGGCACACCCTGTCTGTTGGTCTGGATACGGTGATTTCACGTGGCGTCTACCGCCGCGTCATGGGGAGGCTGGTCCCCGATCCCCACCGAGGCGAGATATCCCGGCCACACTCGCCGGAAAATGACATGGCGGCCGCGGATGCCATCCGTCCCTTGCTTGCCGTCCAACCCCTCACTTGCGCACAGCCGATCACCTGCACCGTTCGCCACGGTGTCGCGTGCCTCGGAGGGAGAATATCTACCGACGCCGGGTCACTTGAAGCGGCCCACGTGGCGCGTTCCGTCAATGACGTATGGCACGTCCTGGTCACCATCGTCTCGGATGAGGCACTCGTCTCCCATCTCCGGCGCGCCATACGGACCGATACGGAATCGGTCATGCATGTTCTCACCGTGTCGGTAAGGAATGGCAAGGGACTGGTCGAGGTCAAGTCCGGAACCCCAAGTGATGCGGTCAGCCGTCTCGCCGACGTGGCCAGTGAGATCGAAGGACTCGTGTCAATCGACGTTCACGTCGCCTCAGCGGACCGTGACTAGGGCTTGTCGCCAAAGTAACTCCAGAGGGTCGCGGATGGGACGGTCACCGCGCCGGATTTCCATGTCCCATTGGTGGCGCAACCGCTCCGGCCGCCCTACCCAGTACGGCCGTGAGGACCGGAACCAGCATCACGGCGATCACGCCGGACTGGCGCTCGACAACGATGGCAATGATCACGGCGAGGACCGGAGCGAGTGCGCCCACCCCGATTGCCACCACCAGCAATAAGACTTGCAGGAGTGGCTCCGTCCATGACCACGGATCGTCCGACATCTCCACCGCCATGACCGTCTGCCGACGCCGGGCCCCAAGCAACGCGCGTCCCAAATCGGGGGCGGGGCCAAGGTCGCTGATCGCACGCATCTCGGCCTGATTCCGGGGAACTCCGGCAAGCATCAGGTCGCGGGCCGCCGCCTCGAGGTCGGCACCAATCGACTCGACGATGACCGCACGGGCCACGCCGCTCAGGGGCGCATCAATCCCGTCAACAGCAAGCGACGTGTCGGCCTGCCCTTCCAGCACGGCATCAAGTTCGGCCAGATACCGCTCCACTGGAAGCGACGGGCCAGCACGTCGAACCCACCCCGAGAGGCGGTCAGATGCGCGTTCCATCGACAATCACTTCTGATCGTCCCCCGGCCCCGAGTGCCTTGAGGAGATTTTCGGCGAACTCACGCCATCGGCCAGCCGTCTTCCTGGCCTCGGCCATGCCAGACGGAGTCAAATGGTAGACACGTCGCCTACGTCCGCTCCCTGCAGTTGGCGCCGACCATTCGCCGGAGATGAGGCCCTGCGACTCGAGACGCTGCAGGGTTGGATACAGGCTGCCCCACCGCGCGTGGAAGTACCCATCGCTACGGCGCTCAATCTCCTTTGCGAGTCCGTACCCATGCATCGGTCCGTCAGCCAAGACAGCGAGGACGAGCGTCGGGCCTGGCGTACTGACGGGTGGCACGTCTACCTGAGCCAAGTCACCGGGAACGTCTGCCTCGCTGTCCAGAACTCGTTCTGCCGAGTGACATTCCTGCACTCCCTCGCCTGTCACTCGACATCCCCCTCATCACAATATCCCGTGCCACCAAGACAGGTAACGTAACGAACTCAACCACGGGCGAAATCAGGCTTTGACGGCCACGATCCTTTAGCGGATCCTGCGATCAGATATTCGAGCGCCCCTGAACCCCATCGACTGGGATACACGCCCCGCTCACCCAAGAAGCGCGAGAAGAGCAAAGGAACGCCACCACATCGGCAACTTCCTCGGCACGTCCGAACCTGCCAAACGGGAGGTCACGCTTGACAAAGGCGGCCATCCCCTCGGGATCGGCCTGCTGACGCTTCTCCCACGTTCCCCCGGGGAACATGATCGAGCCCGGCGCAACCGCGTTCACGCGAATTCCGTCAGGCGCCAACTCACGCGCCATGGACTTCGCCAAGCTGTTCATTGCGGACTTCGCCACGTTGTAGCCGGCATAGCCTCCCGCCTCGCGCCCGTAGATGGACGAGATGATGACAATGCTTCCACCGCCCTGCTTCCGGATGTGAGGCACTGCAAGCCGGCTCGTCTCAATTGCGGGGTACAAGTTGATGCCCATGACACCACGCCAATCCTTCGGCTCGGTCTCCATGAACGGCTTGTTTGCCGGTGCACTGCCCCCAAGGTTGTTCACCACGACATCGATCCGCCCAAACTCCTCGGCGGTCCTTGCGACGAGCATCTCGGCCATGCCAGGCAGTGTCATGTCGATCGAAATCGGAAGGGCCCGCCGGCCAAGCGCCTCGATCTCACGCGCCACACCCTCGAGTGCCTCTGATCCACGCGCCGCGATGGCAACGTCACATCCTGCCGATGCCAATGCCAACGCGATTGCCCGGCCAATGCCCCGGCTCGCACCGGTCACGATCGCGGCATGTCCCGTAAGTCCCAGATCCATGTCTCAAGTCCTCGTTCTGTCCGGCCTGCTGGGGCTGACTGCCTGACTGCCCATTGTAGGCGGGCCAATCATGCAACTGGAACCGGCACACGCCAGACTGAACCTCCCCGCGACCACCCTCAAGGGCGCCGGCTGAAAGAGATGCCGCGGTCGCGCAAGCACCGCATGGACCGGGTGTGGCAGGATCAATCAAGCATGAGAATCTCGCAACATGACGCCGGGGCGACACTGGCACCCGATCTGGATGCATCGCATTCGCGGGGGGCGCTTTCTACGGCCTATGGCGGCGCAATTCCGCATCCGGACGAACCAACTCGAGCTCGCTTCCTGAGCCAATTGCGTGGCATCGTCGGGGCTGGTGCCGTGGTCTCCGAGCCAGCCGCTCTCGTCAGTTACGAGGGCGACGGCTACATGGCGAGAGCACGACCACTCGCAGTCTGCCTGCCAACCACAACTGGCCAGGTTTCGGACGCCATTCGGCTCGCTCGCCAGTACGGCTTTCCAGTCACACCCCGAGGTGCGGGCACCGGTCTCTCAGGCGGTGCGACCCCGATCCACGGCGGATTGGTCATTGCGACATCACGAATGCACAGGATCCGCGAAATCGATGCGGAAAACATGCGTGCTGTTGTCGAGCCAGGTCTGGTGAACGTCGACCTGACACGCGCCGCAGAACCGTTCGGCCTCTACTTTGCACCAGACCCCTCTAGCCAGACCGCGTCGACCATCGGCGGTAACGTCGCCGAGAATGCCGGTGGACCCCATTGCCTCGCCTACGGCGTCACTACCAACCATGTCCTCGGCATGGAAGCAGTCCTCATCGACGGCACCATCGTGTCTTGCGGGACCATGGCAAGTTCCCCGGACGCACCAGGATACGACTTTCCCGGGATCCTGACCGGCAGCGAGGGGACCCTCGCCTTCGTGACGGCAGTGTGCGTCCGGTTGATGCCTCGCGCGGAAACGGTCCGGACGGTCCTGGCGCTTTTCGATACGTTCAACGATGCCGGAGCCGCGACCTCAGCGATCATCGAAGCGGGGATCATTCCGGCCGCGCTCGAGTTTGTCGATGGCGTCACCATCGGTGCCCTGCGTGGTGGAGGGTTCCCCGAGTACCCGGAGGGGGTGGAGGCGCTCCTCCTCGTGGAGGTCGAGGGACTCTCCGAAGCCTGTGCCGAAGACGCCAGTCATGTGGAAGCCCTCCTGACGCAGTACGGCGCACGGGAGGTGCGTGTCGCCGCATCAGTTGAAGAACGGCAACGTCTGTGGCGCGGACGCAAGGGAGCCCTGGGGGCACTCGGTCGCCTTGCACCGAATTACTACATCCAGGACGGTGTCGTGCCCCGGTCACGCCTTGTCGAAGTCCTCACCAAAGTGCAGGACCTAGCCAAGCGCGAAAACCTCCTGATCGCGAACGTGTTCCACGCCGGAGACGGCAACCTGCACCCGAACATCCTGTACGACGCCCGGATTCCCGGGCTCACCGAACGGGTCATCAAGGCCGGTGAGGAGATCCTTCGGGCCTGCATCGACGCCGGGGGCACCCTCTCCGGCGAACACGGAGTCGGGTTGGAGAAGGCCGCCTATCTCGACTGGGTGATGTCACCCGCAGACCGGGCGACGCAATCCTCTGTCAAGCGTGTCTTCGACGCAGACGGATGGCTCAACCCCGGCAAGCCGTGACGAATGTCGTGAGCAACGACACCTAGGCGCTGGCCGGATCGACAGCTTCAGACGGACGCTTGGCACGGAGGGCCGGACTACGTGGCACCTTCACCATGTAGTTCTCCTTGCTCGCGAACACCGAGGGGACCCGCGGTGATGACGTTCCACACGTCGGGCACGGCGCCCCTTCCCCTGACTGGCTCATCGGGCGCATGAGTTCAAACTCGCGCCCACACGGATCACAGACGTACTCGTAGATCGGCATCGGTTCAACCCTTCCAGTACAAATCGACGCGTCTACATCAGGGATGCGGGGAAGTGGTGGATCCTGCTAGGAACTCATGCGTACCACGGGGGTTCGGTTCAATGGATCGCTGATGGTGATCGCCATCTTCATGGTCGGGTGCAATCGACAGATGAACGTATGCGACGACGCGGCATCCTGGAACTTTGTCGTCCACGATTCGCCGGGTTGCAAACGGCCACTATCCATCTCGCCAGTGACGATCTGATGGGTGGTGCTGTCAAGATTCCGGAATGTCACGGCCGTTCCGGGAGGCACAGCAAGCGTTGGCGGCTCGAATGCCATCCCCCTAATGACAACAAGTTGGGCCGGCAACGCCGTAGCCGTCGCGGCAACGTTCGTCGCTCTGGCTATTGCGGTGGCTGCATTGGCCGTGGCTGCCTCAAGTGCGGCCGGCGCAACCGTCGGGGCTGGCGGCGGTGGGGGTGGAGGTGGCGGGGGAGGTGCCTCGGCAGCCAATGGAGTGACCGCTACCGCAGCAGCAGCCTGGATCGGGCCCTGTTGCCCTACATCCTTGGTTTGAGGTCCTTGCGCCTCAGTCGGAGTCGGCCCGGGTCCAACGGTCAGGATAACGGTGGAACTTCCCGATGGCGGGTCTCCGCGTGCCGGCAGCGGGTCAAGCCCAGGCAAGGCGCACGCCGTGAGCACGAGCATGCCAAGCCCGCGCAGCAGTGTCCAGCTGCGCAGTGAGGGCCTTACCCTGTCCACGCTTGCCTCGGGCCGTCGCATCGTCCGCAATCCTCACTCGCACCCGAATCACCGCGCATCATTCGATACCACGCTACAGAACGCTACCAACCGGCCGCTATCTGGGCAACTCGGGAAACAAAACCATCCCGTTCGGGCGGGCGACACAACCGCCCCAACTCTCTCGGAAGAGGCTTGGAACCCACTCCCAGTGCCCGCGTCGCCGTAACGACCGGTCCGCACGTGCAGAGGATAACGACCGGCGCAACCCCGGTTTCGCGGGTCGCACCCAAACGTCACCCGGAACCTCCCACCGTCACGATGTCACGCCATCGGCCGTGCTTCCACCTACACTGTTCGACGATGAAGCGTGCTGGCGAAATGTGTGGCGATCAGGGGCGATGGGGTGCCAGTTGATACCTTGTCCGAGCCTCCGCGCCGGCCACCCATGAGCGAAGCGTCTCAACGCCGGAAGAGATGGGGTGGGTTGAGGTTCCGCATCCAGGTGCACTGGACCTGGATCATCACCATCCTGGCCCTCATCGCGGCCCTCGGCATCCAGCGGGTACCTTCGGTACGTCCGGAATGGCCAGATAGCGCAGTCTGGGCAACCGCTGTCCTGACTGCCCTGCTCGTCGGCACGTCACTTGTTGGCCACGAGGCGTCGCACGCCATGGCCGCTCGCGCCCTCGGTGCCCGTGCAGTCCTGTTCAGGTTCGCCCTGGCCGGGGGGGCGATGACAACCGATGCGCGCGCGCTTGGCCCCCGCGGCGTCGCTCTCACCGCCCTCGCGGGTCCAACACTCAACGCGGTCGTTGCGGTCGTGTTCTGGACCTTGGCAGACCTGCTTGACCCTTCAACGGGAAATCGCCTCTTCCTTGGTTGGCAAGCAGCTGCACTTTCCATCACGCCAGTCACCGGGACCGACCCGACCCTCGCTCACGGGTTCGCCTTGGCACTGACGGATGCCGCGTGCATCAACGCGCTGGCCGGAGCCATCAACCTCTTGCCTGTCCCTCCGCTTGACGGAGGCTTCGTCATTGAAGCGATCACCTGGAGGCTGACCGGTCGCTTTGAGACCGCCCTGACAGTCTCACGTAGCCTTGCACGGTGCCTCGGCATCCTCGTGATGCTCATTGGCCTGTTCTTCTTCGTCCTTGGGGACTTCGCACCGGGGGCCCTCGCCGTGATCCTTGGGATCAGCCTCGACAGATTGCAAGGGCCAAGGCGAACCAGCAACCACTGACCCTGCCACACACGCTCAGATCATGAAGGCGCCACCGTTGATATTCAGGGTCTCACCAGTCGTTGACCCCGAGCGGTCAGACACGAGGAACACAATTGCGGATGCGACCTCGTCGGTGGTGGCGAGACGTCCGATCGGGATCGTTCGGACGAGCGCTTCGACCATCTCTGGCGCGAGGCCGAGGATCATTTCCGTCTCCGTCGGACCCGGTGCAACGGCATTGACGCGCACACCGTGAGGCGCAGTCTGCATCGCCAAGGACATGGTCAACCCAATCACTCCTGCCTTTGATGCCACGTAACTTGGTGCCGCAAGGGTCGCCTTCGTCCGGCCGGAAATGCTTGCAAGGTTGACGATGCTGCCTCGCCGGCGCGAAATCATCCCGGGAAGGACAGCCTGGCAAACCGCGAAGGTTCCTCGCAGGTTGATGTCGTGAACCAGATCCCAGGACGCGAACGTGATCTCGGCAAACGGCCCCACCCGATAGATGCCCGCGGCGTTCACCACGATGTCAATCGAACCACGCCACGACTCGCCAACCGCGACCGCGTCCCGCACACTTGCCTCGTCGGTTACGTCTACCGGCACTGCCAGCGCGTCGCCACCAAGGTCACGAACCATCCGGGCAGTCGCGTCCGCAAACTCGGCACGGATATCGGCCGCAATGACGGCCACGCCCTCGGCGGCGAGCGACCGTGCCGTTGCCTGACCAATTCCGCCACCCGCACCGGTCACCAATGCCACGCGACCGTGTAATCCAAGGTCCATCTCTTGCCACCTTCCACGTGATCCGCCCCCGGCCACGACCCCGCAGGATAATCCCACCCGCCCCTCACCAAACCCATTTCGGCCTTCTGGCGCGACGCCACGTCCGCGGATATCCTCCGCGCCATGCGATCAGGTGTAGTTGGACTTCTGCCGGGCGACCCCGCCCAAATCACAGCCGCGCACGCCGCCGTCATCCGAGACCTAGGCTTCACAGGTGCAAGTGTCATGCTTCCCGATCCCGATGGGGTCTCGAACGATGTCCTCGCGCACGCACGTCAGGTCCTGGCCGACTCAGGCGTCCATGTGGCCCAGGCGAACGCACGGTATCCGTCTCTCGTCCACGCCGACCCGGAACGGCGTGCCGAGGGCATCCGACTGGCCCAGCGCGCGTGCGTCGGTGCCCACGTCCTCGATGCAGACTTCCTGTTGATCCGTCCCGGCAGTCTCAACTTGACGGGGGATTGGCGACCGCATCCGGGCAATCACACCGCCGAGACCGAGGCCCGACTCGTGGCGAGCCTCTCTGCTGTATGCACGGTTGCGTCGTCCGAGGGGGTCACGATTGGTCTTGAGTGCGGAAGCATCTCGCCTCTCGATTCTCCCGCGCGGGTCCGGCGAGTGATCGACGCGGTCGGATCTCCCGCCCTTCGATACAACTGCGATCCGGTCAACTTCGCCTCGACCTTCCCATTGGCATACGACACTGCGGCGCTCATTGCCGACATCTTCCACCATCTCTCTGACTACATCGTCTGTGCCCACGTGAAAGATCTGCGGGTCAGTGATGGCATGCCAATCAAGGTGGAGGAATGTGCTCCCTCAGAGGGCATTTTTGACTTCCCGGCGTTCTTCCGTGCCTACGAGGCAATCCGGCCGAACGGCTTTGCGCTGATCGAACACCTCCCGGATGAACGGATCCCGGCTGCCAAGCAGGCCGTCGACCGCATCGTCCATGACATGGGACTTCACTGGGTCGTTTAGGACAACCCATCTCACTGAGAAACAACCAGAGATTGCGCACCTCTCGGGAGACATGTGTCCCAAGAGCGTGCAACAGGAGACGACACGTGACCGGACGACTTTCAGGCAAGGTGGCCATCATCACCGGTGGAGCCCGCGGCATTGGCGGGGCCACGGCGATCCAGTTCGCTGCCGACGGAGCCCGCGTCGTCATTGCTGACATCCGTGAAGCAGATGCCTCGGAGACCCTTGCCACGATTCACGCACACGGGGGCGAAGCGGTGTTCGTCCAGACCGATGTCACCGATGAGGCGGCTTGTGCCAATCTCGCCGAACGCGCGGTTGCGGCATTCGGTCACGTTGACTGTCTAGTCACCTGTGCCGGCATCCTGCAAGGGGCATTCGTCCCGCTTGACGACTTCCCCCTGGAGACATTCGAACGCGTGCAGGATGTCAATGTCCGCGGAAGCTTCCTGACGGTCAAGCACTGCGCGCCAAAAATCGCGTCGACCGGTGGTGGTGTCGTCCTGTGCATCGCCTCGGGCGCAGGTGTCAAGGGTGGCAGTTCGTCAATTGCCTATGGAACCAGCAAAGCCGCCGTCCACGGCATGGTCATGGTCCTGGAGTCCCGGCTTGCCCCGCAGAACATCCGCATCCACGCAATCTGTCCTGGTTCGATTGACACACCCCTCAAGCGCGACAACGTGCGTGACGGTGCGATTGCGTCCGGCCACGACCCCGAAGCTGCCCTTGCAAGTGCCCATCTAGCCTCACCAGACGGCGTTGCCAAGGTGCTGGCATTCCTGGCGAGTGCCGATGCCGACTACGTGCGGGGAACCATCTTCACCCGCTGATAGATCTGGGCCGGCTCCGAAAAAAAAGTGGGTGGCGGCCCGTCAACCGGTCCGCCACCCAGAACAGGGTCAAGCTTGCCTGACGGCGCTACTTTGAGCAGTCACCCAGCGCCTTTGCCATGTCACGCCCGAGTTCCGGGAGCACATCCTTGGCCGTGCGCTGCTTCTCGGCGAGTTCCTTGTTGAAGTCGATCAGCTGCTGCCGGAAGTCTGTCCACGCGCATGACGGGGTGAAGGCGCGTCCGTACTGCCCGGCAATCTCGCCGAACCGCCGGAACACCGGATTGTCCTTGACGTATGCCTGCGACTGGAGTGCCTTGCGCGGAGGCGGTGAACCGCGCAATTCATGAAATTTCTGCATGTTCGCCGCACGCGTGTAGAACTCAACGAATTTCCACGACGCGTCCGGCACCTTGGTCTGGGCGCCAACGCAAAGCCAGTTCGTGAACACCGCTGTCTGCTGCGACTTGCGCTTGATCGGCGAGGCAATCCCGAGGTTATCTAGTCCGCCGTTCTTCTGCATTGCGAGACCAACGCCCGGACCCGCCTCGGTCATGGCCTGTTGACCTGTCTCGAAGGCTCCAGGCAGTCCCTTGGGATCGGCAAGCTTGAACTTGTTGAAGACGTCCCAGATGAACTGGCCCCAATCCTGAGCCGCCGCCGTGTCAACGGTGGCCTTGGCGCCATCGGCGGTCACGTAGTCGCCGCCGGCCTGGTACATGTACGCGCACCACGAAGACCAGTTGGTCGTCATGCCGTACCCGGACACCGCAATCTTGTCACCCTCGGTCTTGGTGAGACGGCGTCCCCAGTCAAGGAGTTCCTCCCACGAGGTCGGCTGCTTCTCGGGATCTAGTCCAGCCGCACGGAACAGGTCCTTCCGGTAGACCAGCACGCGCGCATCGGAAGTGACCGGGACACCGTAGTTCTTGCCACCGGACATCGTGGCGTTCATCGCGGACTCGGTGAAGTCGGACGACTCGCCCCAGACCTTCACGTACGGCGAGATGTCGAGGGCCATCTTCTTGCCGGCCATCGACCCAACCCATTCCGCACCACCCGTGAACACGTCCGGCAGGGAACCAGCAACCATCACCGCATTCAGACGATCGGCGACCCCGGTCCAGTTCTCCCACTTGACCACGACCTTGATGTTCGGCTGTTCCTTCTTGAACGCCGGCATCAATTCGTCATCCCACCACTTCTGCACTTCCGGACCGTGGTCATTGAGCCAGACTTGCAGTTCGGTTTGCGCACTGATGACGGTTGGAACCGCCTTCGCCGCGGGTGCCGCTGGGGCCGTGGTCGGAGCCGGTGCGGTTGTCGGTGCTGCCGCCGCCGGTGCCTTGGTTGGTTCTGCCTTGGCGACTGGTGCCGCCGGTGCCGCTGGCGCGGTGTCGCCACCGCACGCCACCAGGGCCGCGCCTGCTACCGCACTCGCCAGAACGCCCCGGCGCGCACCCACCGAACCAAGCACGCTGTCGTCCCCACCGACAGCGCGACCTGCCTGTTCCTGATCTGCCATGTTCCACCCCCACAGATTGGCGTTCCCTGCCGCAAAACAGACTCCGACCGACGAACGCCCTTGACGGTCGGAGCGCGAGCCCGGCTAGGTCAGTGATAGACCCGCCTTGGCATAAATTGGTCGCAGGCAATCGAGACCCGCAGCGGCGTATGCCTCTGGCGCGACCCCCGCCATGCGCGGGCCAAGCACCTCAAGAGCGACAAAGCCATCGAAACCCGTGTGACTGATCGCTGACAACCAATCGGCCAAGGGGAAGTTCCCCTCGCCCGGCATGATCCGGTCAAAGTCATGGAGGTCGTGCCTCGCCACATCAGACTTCCCATCATTAATGTGCAACAAGGTTATCCATGCGCCCGGAGTCTCACGGATCTGGGCAATCGTTCCATCCGACCCGTACCAGTGGTAAGAGTCGAGTGTGATGCCGACATTCCGCGACTTCACCTCGTGAAGAATCTCATTTGTTTCTGCGAGGGACTGGATGAACGGGTGTGTTTCCCCCCTAGACGTCCAGTGGGTAATGGTTTCCGGCTTGTATACCGGGCAACCAAGGAACTCGAGCCCAATCCGGACGCCAGTGCCATCGAGGGCGGCATCCATTCGCTTGAGACGCTCAACCGCAATCGGCCACGCTTCCGCCTTCGGCATCGCGGCAAAACGGCTAATCCCGCCGCCAGTGGTACTTCCACCAAGTGCCACGACATCCGCGGCGAGCGCGTGAACATGTTCGAGCGCAGTCGCAAACTCTTCCTCAGGGGAAAAGACGCCTGCGCGAACAACACCACCGATGGTTCCCGGCACGACGCCGTTTGCATCGAGAAGATGGCGAACCTTGGCGTTGTCACCGTAGGCATGCGCTTCGGCAAGGTTGAAGTCAACCGCCGGATAGCCCGTCCGACCCGCAAGAACGACCTTTTCTTCGAACGAGAGATTGCCACCACCGAGTTGCGAGCCATGCAGTGTTGGACGGATTCGTGCCATGAATGTCTACCCTCCCTGCCGGCCGGGTTGATGACCCGTCGGACAATCAGGACCGTGACACCGATTTCAGCGCACGGACCCCGGCCAACAGGATACGGCGTCTTCCTGAAAATTCCTGCGCCTGCAGCGGGGATGCGCAAGGAAGTTCACGCCGGACCGCCGCCCGATGCCAATCAGGTAGATGACGGCCCTGAACTGGACGGTGGGCGGTGACGGCGGCGAAGGAATTCCTCGAGTGCGTCGACCATAGCCGCGCCACTCGGCAATTCTTCGCCCGCGACTGCTGGTCCGTCATCGTCTTCATCATCGTCGCCCTGACCTTCACGGTATTGGCGTTCGAGATCTCTGACGTACTCCATTGCCTCAGGGTCGCGTGAGACTGCTTCGCGAACCTGGTCACCGAACCTGGTCGCTGCATCATCGATGGTCTGGAGATCAAGGGAGACTTCAACCATCCGGACGAGTTCCCGCAACATTCGTGACGCAACGACCGGGTTCGGACTGGCAGAGATGTAGTGCGGCGCATGCCCCCAGATTGACAGCACCGGGTACTTGCGTTCCGCAAATCGCGAAGTCAGGACTCCAACAATCCCGGTCGGGCCGCGGTACTTGCTCGCCACGAACTTGTGCGGACGCAACAATGGGTGCCGTTCCTGATTCGTTGCAGACTTCGACACATGCGGAGGCACCGTGTGGGGAATGTCAGTATTCAGTGAGCCCAGACCGACCACGAGTTCAACGCCAATGCGCCTCGCCACGTCGAGGACGATGTCAGCGAACTGGCGCCAACGCAGGTCTGGCTCGGTTCCTAGCACCACGATCAGGTCGCGCGCCTCGGGGGCATCAGAGGGGTCGACACACGTGAAGAAATCGACGGTCGGCCAGATGATCTGACGCCGGCGACCCTTACGGGCTGGCCTGACCATGGGTCTCGTCTCGGTGAAGACGAAGTATTCCTCCGCATCGACCCACCCGAACCGGTCTCCGTCTCGTTGGGAGACGATCAACCGGGCTGCCGTAGATGCGGCCTCACCCGCGTCATTCCAACCCTCAAAAGCAAAGACCAATGTCGGGTGGCGAAGCACGGGTATGCCGGTCAGTGTGAGAGAAGCCGGCAATCTCTCCCCATCAATCGTGCGCCTGCCCCGGCCGCGATTGCGGCTGGCTGCATGGGGCTCGTCCGGCAAGTCCGCCAAATCTTCATCTGGGCCGGGAATTTCAAGCCGAAAATTGAACCGCTCGTCGAAAACGTCGCCCGTCTCACCCATCTGACGCACCCATCATACCCGAGTGACCTGACGGACCGCTGCACCACGGAGACGTTGATCACGACTGACATAAACACCAAGAGGCACGCCCACTGGTGTGGACGTGCCTCGTTTCCTGGTGCGGCTCCGCCCGGTTTCCCAGACGGCACGCTCACTTGCGCTTGTGACGCTCGCGCTTGAGACGCTTGCGGTACTTGTGACGCGAGATCTTGCGCCGACGCTTCTTAATGACCGAACTCATGTGGCCTTGTTATGGCACATTCCGGCGCAACCTGTCAACGAATCCCGGGAACCAGCCCCACATCGGCCCTGATCGCAACCCGGATTCCCCACGTCACCGCCAGTCGATGGCCCCGTGTCCACCAGCGGCATCGACTACCCGGAGGTCGTTGGACGATGGGGTGAGGACGTAAATCCCGCCACCTGACACGAGGGCAAGCCTGGTTCCGTCCGGTGACCACGAAGCCGACGGACTGTCCTCGCCCAAGGTCGTAAGTCGACTGAACCCGGTGCCATCCACCCCAACCGCAAACAGGTCCATTGGCACCCCGTGCGCCCGCCCACGCGCCGAGGCAACCCTTGCACCCAGCCAGGCGCGCCGGGGCAGTGGAGTTACCGTAGGCACCGGCGTGAACGGACTCGCCGCCGAGAAGACCAGTTTGCTTCCATCACGCGAAAACCGCGGCCACGATGCGTTGTCCGCCAATGTGGGTGAGACCACCGTGCGTGCACCTAGCCCATCATTTTCCCCCACCTCAATGGCGCGCCCGTCGATGGTTCGTCTAACCCATGCCAGATAGCGACCATCCGGGGACAGCGCCGCGTCAAAGCCCTTCCGCACCACAACCTCTGGGGTCGCCAGTCCCGATCCAACGGCAATGCGAACGACTTCCTCGATGGTGTCGCGCACAACCGATCCATCAAGGATTGGCGCAACGTGATTCGCGTAGATCGTCCGTCCATCCGGCGACCAAGTCGGACGGTCGTAGGCGCCACCCTCACGATCATGCACGAGAAGTTGGCGCGTGGATCCCGTTGCGACATCCAGGAGGTTGAGATCGGTCACCGGCAGCATCAGCGCCGGCGACGCCCCACGCGAGACGTTGAGGGGCGGCGTGTACGCGTAGACAACTTGCTTGCCGTCGGGCGACCATGCGGGGTCCCGCGCCACCGCGCCTGACGGCACCGCGAGAATGACCTTCCGGGACCGCCCATCTGCCGACAACTGGACGAGATTGCCTTCAGACCCAAAGATCAGGCGCGGTTCACCATCGGATCCTCCAAACCCAAGAGAGCCGATCCCGCCGAACTCGCACGACGCGAGTGCAAGGAGGCTGGCTACCCCGGCGAGCAGTCCACCGCGCGACCAAGTTCCTGCTGTCGGAACCCGTCCTACACCCAAACCCGAAGCAAGAGCGCTTGACGCCCGACCCATCAGCGACCTATAGTCGATGACACGCTGATGGCGCAATCCATCGGAGGTGGCGTCCGGTCCCACCGGCGCAATACGGGGAGTGGCGCAGCCTGGTAGCGCGCAGCGTTCGGGACGCTGAGGTCGGAGGTTCAAGTCCTCTCTCCCCGACCATCGTCCGTGGCGATGATGACACGGTTGCGGAGCACACACCCGCTCATCACTACCGTGACACCACGGGTCTGCATCAGCCGGGAGAGACGGGTGGTTTCACAGCCCGCCCCGCGATCATCATGCCTCTGGTGCGACCAGTGTCACCAAGCCAAGACCGATGACCATCGCAAGTCCGCCAGCCCACCACAGGTCGAATTCCATGTGGCCAAGGGTTGCACCGCCAACCGCAGCAATCACGAAGCAACCAACACTCGCCACCACAAAGAGTGACGCAACCGGACTTGGGGACGCGCCACCTTCGATCAGAGAGTAGTCGTGGTTGTCACCATCGGTGGGAGCAGGCCCAGCCGCCTTCAGCGACCCGCCTGACCGGGAACGATTCTGGTCACTCATCGGGAAATCCCTCGCATCGGGCACGTCAAGCCATATCTCCGGATAGCCGAGGGGTTCATTCGCCCGGCTTTGCGGGAGCCTTTGCGTCGCCGGATGTACCTCGGGCGGCCAACCTGGACGGCGGCTTCGCCGTCATCGCATCCTCAAGACCAGGAACGTCAATCCCGCAAAAGGCTTGGACGTCATAGCCGTACAGGAACACCCTTCCGTCTGGCACCTGCTCACCGCCCTGCGCACCGATCACATCACCGGTCTCGGCATCGATGTACACCATCTGCCGGCGCAGCACATACCCGGGGAAATACTTGGAGATCTGGAACCACTTGCGCTCCGGAACGTGTTCCCGCGCCCACGCGAACCGTTCCCGGTCAAGGAGCCATCGCTGTACGTTTTGCGCCATGATCAGAACCACCGTAGCACCTGATCGGAACGGGAGTCAATCAACGGTTGACGCTTCTCCGAAGCCATGGCTACCATCATCCGCCACCCGGCCGTTCTGACGATGTGCGTTTTCGCACCAGACGCCCCCGGAGAACCGGAAACCGACGATGCCCGTACGAATCGTGCTTGCCGATGACGAGGCCATCATCCGGATGGATCTCAAGGAGATGCTCACATCTCTCGGCTATGTGGTTGTCGGTGAAGCAGGCGACGGCCGGAGCGCCGTGAACCTCGCACGCGAACTCCGTCCAGACCTCGTGATCATGGACATCCAGATGCCCGACCTTGACGGCATCGATGCCGCTCAGGAACTGTCCGCCGAATCGATTGCCCCAGTGCTACTCCTCACCGCGTACTCGCAGCAGGAACTGATCCAGCGTGCCCGGACCGCCCCGGCTGTCGTGGGATACCTCGTGAAGCCATATCGCGAGAGTGACCTGGCACCTGCCATCGAGGTGGCACTGGCGAGGTACCGGGAGTTCCGCACCATTCAGGGCGAATTGCACGACATCCATGAGTCACTGGAGACGCGAAAGGTTGTCGAGCGGGCGAAAGGTCTCCTGATGGACACCCAGGGTCTCAAGGAGGCCGAGGCGTTCCGCAAGATCCAGAAGCTCTCAATGAACGCCCGGAAGTCCATGCGCGAGGTCGCCGAGGCGATCCTGCTCGCGAACGAGTTGTGATCCAGCACCTCACGGTCTGTACGGACCAACACGGTGCGCACGCACCCATGCCCGAACCGGAATGCTTCGGGGGACCCGCCCGCCCGCCGGTCCGCAGGCATCCCCGCCCGCATCGCATTGCGCGAAACCACCATCTCGCCCACGCGGTCAACCGCCACGCACCACACGCACACGCGTTCAACTACTGGTGACGAACATGCGCCGACACGTCGCACCAGTGGCGCTTGCGCTGACCATCCTCGCCGCCACGCTCCTCTTCGCCTGGAAGCTCATCTTCACCGGCCTCGTCGTGATCGGGTACGACACGATGGCCTACATGTACCCGTACCGGGCATTCGCCGCCGAAGCATTGCGCGATGGTCGAATCCCCCTCTGGAACCCGTGGATCTACTTCGGAGTTCCCTTCCTCTCCAACCTCCAGAGTGCAGTCTTCTATCCCTTGCACGTCCTGTTCCTGGTGCTTCCCGCCCCCTTCGCCATGAACGCATCGGTTGCGGTGCACTTCTTCCTCGCCGCATGGTTCGCCGCCCTTGCTGCGCGGGGAATGGCTGATCTCGATTGGTGGAGTGCCGGAATTGCCGGTTGCCTGTACGGGTTTTCCGGGTTCATCGGCGCCCAAGTCGGTCACCTCAACCAACTCAATGCTGCGGCCTGGCTGCCCCTCGCGTGCCTCACGCTGCACTACGCACTCGAAAGCCACTCGCTCCGGTGGGCCGTGGCAACCGGTGTCGTCCTCGCAATCCAGTTACTTGCCGGGCATGCCCAAGAGAGCTACATGACCGTCGTCGCGATAGGCGCCTATGCGATTTTCAGAATCGGCGTCACTGGGTGGACCCTCGCCCTTCCCGTGCGCGCGCCGACACGAGATCCGCTCGGCACCTGGGTCAGGGCGATGCTCGCCGAACGATCCCGGAACGGCACGGAGGGCACCACAGCGACCCACCCGGGACACCCAGGCGGCTCCACCGAATGGGTCCGGCGTCGCATCGCTCTCCGGCACGCAGCATGGACAACCGGCCTTCTGGGGTTGTCCGGAGCCATCGCCGCTGGTCTCAGTGCCATGCAGACACTGCCAACCACCGAATTGACGGCAGCTTCGATACGCGCGGCCGGCATGCCGTTGGGCGAGGCCGTCGCCTTCTCACTTCCGCCAAGGGAACTCTTTGTCGGGTTGCTGCCTACCTTCGGATTGGCCACTCCCACCAGCAATGAGTACCTAGGATGGCTCGGGTTCATGGGGTTCATCCTGGCGCTCTGCGGCGTAACATTCCGCGCCCGCCACCCGGCGATCCTCTTTTTCACACTCCTTGGGCTTGTCTCACTCCTACTCGCCCTCGGAAATCACACGCCCATCTACTCGCGGATCTTTGCGTTGCCGGGAATGAACCTTTTCCGCGTGCCGGCCAGATGGCTCTTTCTCACAACCTTCGCGGGTTCGATTGTCGCCGGCGCCGGCTTCTCATTCCTGAAGTCACCTGGCCCAGACCACCACGGTGCCGCGGCGCCACGTCCGTGGTACCGGCTCATCGCCGCAAGCCGACTGCTCATCGCCGTTCTCGTCGCGAGCGGTGCTGCGACCCTGTTGTGGCCAGCCCAGCACGTCCGTTCCCAGGAAACCGCACCACAACTCATCGTGGTCTGGGCAGCCCTTGGCACCGGCGCGGTCGTCCTGACATTCATCGCCCTCGCAACGGCACCGTCACGCCTTGGGGCGATCCTGATCTCTGTCGCCACGATCACCGAACTCTGGGCATCTGCAACCACCCTTGAATACAACAACCCAAACCCGCCCGGCGTCTATACCGACAGCCGCCCCGTCATTGATGCCCTGCGGGACAACCTTCCCCCCGGTCGTGTCCTTGCAGTGGCACGCACCGGGTACCAACCCTACGATGCACCGCTTATCCAGGGCGACCACGGGGCACTGCTTGGCCTGCGAGGCGTCGGGGCCGGCCTCATCAACACCAAGTACAAGGACACGCTCAACCCCAATCTCCCAATGGTGTTCAAGATTCCCGTCGTGGATGGCTACGACGGTGGCGTGCTTCCTTTCCGACGCTACGTCGACTTCAAGTCACTCATCGTTCCGCCCGAACGCAACCAGCCTGATGGCCTCTTGCGCGACCAACTCAGTCGGGACCTGGTTCCAAACTTGCCGTCACTGAGCCGCCTGCGCCAGTGGGGCGTCACCTACCTCCTGCGCGACACGATCGACGACCGGCAATTCGACGGCGACTACTACGACTCCGACGCTTCACTCATCGTGCGCGCGGGCATGCCGGTGACCATCCCGGCACCAGTCCTCGCCCTCCCGTCGGTCCTGGCACGCGCCGACCTTCCCCAAGGTTCGGCGCCCGCATCCCTCACCGCCTCGCTTGTCGGACCTGACGCCCCCGGGCCGCGTATGCGTGACGTGCGGGCGATCGGAATGATCGTGTCCAACGCGACCAGCGAGCTCGGGATCGCGACCTTGATCATCACGGCACGCGACGCCAGCGATGCACCACTGTGGACCGGACGGTTCACGGTCGGATCAGGGACGAGTGGCACCTCCGCCCAAACTGCCACGGTCACACCGTTGCCCGGTACAGACCCTGCCAAGCCCACCACGTACCTTGTCCGGATTCCCGTATCGGTCAACCAAGACACCACCATCGCGTCCTTTACGGTCACCCGCGAAGCGACAGGAACGCTCGCAACCGACACCCAAGGGTCGACGCTTCACGCACTCTCGGCGATTGGTGATGGCCAGTCGTGGCCGGCTAGCCTCATCCACGGTGGCGGAGTGCAACTGGTGCATCGGTCTGATGTCAAGGTCTACCGCCTCCTCGAGCCTCCGCCGCGTGTCCGACTTCTTCCGAGAGCGGTCACTCGACCATCAGCCGCCGAGGCACTCAACTACCTGCGCGATGCACCAGAGGGCGATGACAGCGTCGTGCTCGAGACGGCACCCGTGAGCGATCCTGACGAACCGGCTTGGCGAACCCGTCTCCGACCGTGGAGGGACGCCGTCTGGCAGTTCCTTGGACGTAACGCCTATGCGGGATACCTCTCCCCCGCCGAGCAGGAAAGCATTGCCAACACGACGCTCACGCCCGGAATAACCTTTTCAGACGACGCCGTCGTCATTGAAGCCGAATCCGCCGAGTACCTGAGGATCCGCGTAGACACACCCGTGCAGGCAATCCTCACGGTTCGGGATTCGTTTTTCGCTGGATGGACCGCAACCATAGACGGACGTGACGCGCCGGTCTGGCGCGCCGATGTCCTATTCCGTGCAATCCCAGTCCCTGCGGGTCAGCACGTTGTGGAAATGCGTTTCCGTCAAGCCAGCGCCGAAGCAGGGTTCACCATTTCCGTCGTCGCCGCACTCCTCGCAGTCGTGATCATGGTGGTTCCTTGGACGGCCACCTCCCGCCGCCAATGGCCTCCATCACGTCCACTGTCTGGACCGCGTGAAGGCCAGCTTGACCGGGTGGGGCCGGCCGGACGCAACGCAGTCGAATCAGGTGGGGTGAGGCAGGCCAACGCGAACGTATTGCAATCAGGGGCGATTGGACGGGGCGGAGCCAACCACCTGCCTGTGCCGACCGTGCCAGCGGACCGACCGCCGGGGCCCGTGGACCCCGACGCAATTCCCCAGAACCACCCGTCAGGCCAAGATGTCGCAACCAAGCGCATCCTCGACGACGACACTCAACAAACCGCCCTCTTCATTGCATCGACGGATGATCCAGAGGTCGCACGTGAGACCCTCTGGGATGGTCGGAGCCATCGTCGGAACGTTCCGCCGTCGGGCCAGGACGGACACGTGTCGTGACCCGGACCATGCCGCGACTGCGTGTGACGTTGGTGGCGCCGTTCGCCCGTCAACCGAAGGCAACATCCAGTGCCCGCACCATCCCGCTTGCGCGCGCACTTGCGTCGCGTGGGCACACCGTCACCGTGATCATTCCACCCTACGACAATCCCGCCGAGGGTGGGCGTGATGAGATCACCGATGGCGTCCGCATCCAGTCGATGCGTGTTCCAGGGCGCGTCTCCGAGGCAAGTCCGCTCCAGGCCCTTGCCCAGCCCATCCTCGCCTTGCAAACCGCCCGCGCCGCCATCGCAAGCCTCCCCGACGTCGTTCACCTGTTCAAGCCAAAGGCGGTCACTGGGCTTACCCACCTCGCGTTGAGAGGCCGACAATGGGTTGGCTACCCAGCACGCCCACCGGCAATCGTCGTAGATACCGACGACTGGGAAGGGGACGGTGGATGGAACGACTACGAAGCCTATCCGTGGTGGCAGAGACAAATCGTCAACGTGCAAGAACGATGGGGCATTGCGAATGCCGACGCCGTCACCGTCGCCAGCCGAACGCTCCAGGCGCAGGCATGGAGTTTCGGCCAACCCACCCATAGTGTCGAATACCTCCCGAACGGACTGGACGATCGCGACTACCCAAACTGGTGGCCAAGAGAAGCGCACTCGGATCAGGTGGGGCAGGGTGGACCTGAGTACGTGCCCGGCGGTGCCTCAAAGCCCGGCAGCGAGCCGATCCGCGCACGCCTTGGCATCGGGCCGGGGCCAATCGTCCTGCTCTATACGCGCTTCTTCGAGTTCTCACCCAGCCGAGCCCTCGAAACCCTGATAACCATCCGGAAAGACGTTCCCGACGCCATGCTCCTTGTCGTCGGGGCCGGCAAGTTCAATCAGGAGCGGGATCTCGCAACGGAAGCAAGGTCGCGAGGCTTGACCGGTGCGGTGCACCTGGCGGGCTGGCAACGGCCTGACGCACTTCCAGAACTCCTGTCACTTGCAGACGTCGCCATTGCTCTCGCCGACGACAACCTCGCCAATCGCGCCAAGTGTTCGGTCAAGTTGCTGCAACTCCTGCGACTCGGGATTCCCGTGATCGCCGACGCAACCGGCGAGCAATCGAACTACATCGTTCCGAGTGTCTCCGGGATCCTCGTTGCGCCGGGAAACACCGACGCCATGGCGAAAGCCGTGATCAGGTGCCTCACTGAACCCGACTTGCGTCAGTCACTGGGTGAACAAGCGCGCAACCGCGCCCGGGATCACTTCGGTTGGGACACCCTTGCGCCAGCCGCCGAACGGGCATACCTCGCCGCGCTTGCCCGCCGCGACCGCTGATTTCACGGCTCACCCTGGGACCGCCCCCGCGGACACGG
>Ga0214923_10001501_pt1 | contig 33008 bp, 52 predicted proteins | sample LL1510_MetaG_FD_177993 | JGI IMG/M metagenome (GOLD analysis project Ga0214923, IMG submission 177993) | Freshwater microbial communities from Lake Lanier, Atlanta, Georgia, United States - LL-1510 | ecosystem: Environmental > Aquatic > Freshwater > Lake | place: USA: Georgia | collected...
GTAACAGATATCAGCGGTCTAGAAGCAGGCGATTTGGCCTAATTACTAAGACACTTTAAGGGGTATTTTTATACCCCTTTCTTTTTGGCCATAAATACCTAAAATTATATAGGTAGATTATGCAAACCATAGAAATTCAAACACTTATTGATATTACAAAAACAAACGTTATAAGGCCCAATCAAGGAGGGCAAAAAGAATTAGATCAACAGCGTAACTTTATCACACTGAACCAATGCATTGAACTACGTTCTATAGTTTCTTATGAGGAAGCCCCTAATGTAGCAACTGTAGATATTAAAAGTCTAGGATTCGGCACTGATTATAAAGGCAAACATCGTGTGTGGACTTTTAGGATAAGACCAGATAGAGATCATGCTTATATGGACGAACATGGTAATGATCCTGCTGTACTAATTGACGATCTACATGGAGTACCAGTTATTAAAAATCTTACAGAAACGGTAAATATTGACAAGGCGATCTTTGATCTCAAAGGTACTGCCACTAAAAATACAATCATCAAGGCATCTCCAGGCACACTTTAAGGCTCACTTTCACTTTTTTGGAGACCATAATATGGCCGGCGCTACGGACATTGAAAAAGAAAACCTGGAGGCACATGTGGAACTTTGCGCTCAAAGATATAATGCGTTAGAACAAAGACTAACTAGTATTGAGCACAAGGTCGCGGACCTACAAGAAACAGTTGAAAAAAGTAGTTTGAATACTATTAAGGTGCTCATCGGCACAGCGGGCACTATCATAGTTGCCTGTATCAGCTTGCTTGGTGTTATATTATCTAAACTGGGTTGATATGCGAGCACAAGATTTTGCTGAACAAGGGACTATAGGCTCTACTGCGTTACCCGCAGCAGGTGGATCTACGGTACCACCAACATCAAATCCTGCCATTACAGGAAATGTAGCACAACTTCAAGATCCTAAATTTGCCGCTGCTACCCTAGCCAAACAACAGCAGGACAAGCAGGCAATGAAAAATCAAATAATGAAACAGATAACAGATTTACAAAAACAAATCACTGCTCTGCGTACACAACAGGCCAGCATCAAATGAAAATTTACCAATTACTAGATTCAGTTACTTTGCCTGTTACCAATGAAGAACAAAACTTCATACGAAGATTTGATAATCATATCAAATTAACCAGCCTAGATGAACATGAACTTTGGCTGGCGCAAAACCTAGTGCGTAAAGGTGTCTATTCAATTGGCAAAGATAATAATACATTAGTCAAGAAAATAGATGAAATTGAATCCTAACATTTATAATAAAATAGTTGCTGTATCTAACGAAGTACAACGTAATCTTCGTAGAAAAGGTGTGGTCATTCCTACTCGCAACCAAGACGGGTCTATCAGTTTAGGGTCATATACAATTAGAAAAGATCATGAAGAATTTTATATACACGATGAAATAGGTGAAATTGTAATCAAGAATATTAATTTACCTCAGACCGCGGTACTACTTGCTAACAATCTTGCTCTTGGTAAACAGGTTGACAGAACACTGATTAATAAAGATATGTCTTACGGATCTGCTCTCTTTGAAGAAGAACTGGCTAAGCGCTCTGCTAAAAAATCTAAAAATATAGATAAATGGGATCTAATGAACACCAAGAGCATGATAGCACAGGCTAGAAAAAATCACTACAAGAATGAGATTGTAAATTCCTTTAAAAACTTTGAAAACTCTTATAAATAACACATATACTTTTTGGAACTCATTATGCAAACCAATGATTTTACAAAGCCCCTAACCAGTGCTAAATTGAAAGAAAACCTACAGAAGCAATTTGGCTCTAATGTAAATCTAGACAAGTATACTAGAGAAGAATTAGAAGACATTCGTAACAAACTTCGTACTAAAGTTTTTCAACAAGAAAATTCTGCTGGTATAAATGACTTATTAACTAATGAGACTTATCAAAAAGATAAAGCAATGCTACAATTGCTCAACACAAGGATTAAAGAAATGCTAGGTGAAGACATCGCAAAATTAAGAAATAAATTAGCTCAGATTGACGAAGCTAAGAAAGGTGTTCGCGCACCGAAGTATGCTAAAAAAGCCAAAGGTGCTAAAGGTGCCGATGACAAAGACGGCGACGGTAAAAAAGACTTTGACGATATTCAAGTCGCTCGTATGACAGCAGGTGGCGTGCCTAAGAAAAAGGCCATTGCTAAGGCCACTAGCGATAAGTTTAACGAAGGCAGTAAAGAAGACTATGATTACTACTTTGGTAAAGACAAACCAGACAGTGGTATAGGTAAGACCAAAGAGTTATCTAAGCATACTGCTACAAAAACTAGTTCAGGAACACAATATACAAAGCGTGACCTACCTGGCCAAGACACTGCTGACGATGCTGACGAAAAGGCACGTAAGCGCAAAGCTAAAAAAATGGGCGAAGCTGAAGAAAAATGTAATCATACACTAAAAGGTGAAAAATGCCCAGTTCATGGTCTAAAAGAATGTGGCACAATGGAAGGCAAAGAAAAGCCCAGTGCAGGCATGAGCAAGGCAGAAAAATCTGCTGTGGTTAAGAAAGCTAACGCAGGTGGGGACATTGGCAAGAAGGGCAAAGGATTTAAAGATGTAGAAGCGGCCGCTAAGAAAGGTGGTGCCAAGGATCCCAAGGCTGTAGCAGCCGCAGCAATGTGGAAGCAACAGGCCAAGAAAGAAAGCCAAGAAATTTTCCGTCGTCACGTAAAGATTGTAAATGAAAGTATTGCTTATCTAATTAATGAAGATGAAGAAGGTAAGGCAAAAGCGATTACAGCAGCAGGTGATATGGTCAACGATTTCACAAGTTGGATGCAGCGTGTAGGCCAATATCAGACAAAGAGCATGATTGAACTAGCTGATGCTATACGTGCAGATTTTGGTCAAGCAGAAGCAGAAGCATTTAAGCAGGCAGTTGGCCCAGCATTATCACAGACATTAGAAATTCTTACACAACAACGTGAAACAATTTCTAACGCTGTAGCAGTTTTAGCAGGTGAAGCAACTCCTATGGAACCAATGGGTATGGAGCCAGGCATGGATATGGCTGAACCAGACATGATGAATGGGCCTACAGGTGACGAATTTAGTGCAGCAGATGCAGCAGCAGGTGGTCCAGAAGCAGCAGGTCGTGAAATGCGTGAAAACAAGTTTCAACGCCGTCTTGCTGAAAGTCATAGCATAATTAGCAAACTGGCAAGATGAGATTATTCGAAGTAGATGTAGGATCGGTTAGAACAGTTTTAACCGTCCTACAACGCCAAGCCTCTAAGCCCGGAGCCATAGGTGAAGTTCCTTATGCCGTGGTCATGCGTATAGCAGATCAATTCGATTTACCTCTAGGCGGACTACAAAGCGACCGTCAACAAATGATGATAGCACTAAAGAACGCTGTAGATCCTGCAGGTGATGTAATTAAAGATATTAAGCCAGATGGTACACTGGTTCTTAACAAGCCAAATGAGCCAGCCGATGTGGGTATGGGCAATGCGGGCGGACCAAGTGTTGATCAAATGGCAAAATCAAACTCTAGTATAACACCAAAAATTTGACATTCTGTAAAAATATGCTATAATTAATAGCATGTCAATTTATAATCCACCCCCATTCGTAGAACGTTTTCAATACAAGAACTGTAAACAGGTCAACGATCCTGTTACTCGTAAGCGTGTTTACCTCACTCCAGACGGAGAAAGTTTACCTAGTGTAACAACTATATTAGGTGCTACCAAAGATATGACTGCGTTAAACGAATGGAAGAAACGCATAGGCGAAGAAAAGGCTAATCAAATTACCAAAGAAGCCGCTGGGGTGGGGACTGGACTTCACGCCAATTTAGAGCGTTTCCTTGTCGGTGAACAACGCCAGCCGGGTAATAACCCTGTGCATGTAAAGGCTAATGCCATGGCTAATATTATCATTGAAAATGGTTTGAAAGATGTCAATGAAGTTTGGGCAATGGAACAAAGTTTGTACTATAGTGGGTTGTTTTCGGGAACTACTGATCTAGTCTGTGTATATAAAGGCAATCCCTGTATCGCCGATTACAAACAAACAAATCGTCCAAAAAAAGGAGAATGGATTGAAGATTATTATCTACAACTTATGGCGTATATAATGGCACATAATAATACATATGGAACTGATATTAGAGAAGGGCACATTTTTATGGTCAGTCGTGGTGATGATCCAATGAAACCAGGTGGAGAGGTATATCAACAGTTTGATTTAATACCTCAAGACTTCAACAAATATCAAGATATGTGGCTTAACAAATTAGAAGAATACTATAGGTTATTCAGATAACTTTTTCTCTTTATTGAGTCGCCTAGTTTCTAACATTTTTTTAATAGATTCAGGGTTCTTCATAGGATTGTTTGTAGAAAAACTACCAGAACCTGGTTTACCTTTGTTCCACGGAATATTGCCTTTAAGCGTTTGACTTATCTTTTTTCGTTGTTCTAAACTAGGAGAAACCCCCTTTCGATAACTCATATCTTGTTTAGCACGAGCATCTCGAATTTTCTGTTTAGTTTCTTCGGATGGTGCTATTCCTTTATTCCACGCTATTTGTAGTCCTGTTTTTCCTTTATTCCAAGGCGTTTGAGATTTTTTAATTATGCTAAGTTCTTTTTTTAATTTTTGATAGATTTTAGCAGTAATTCCTAACCTACTAGAATACCTGCTCTGTCTACATTGTTTAGCCTTAAGTCCGTGAAAAGCATAAACCATTAAATGTCGATCATGACCATTAACCATTTTAGTTAATAATAGATGACATATAAAATGTTCTTTTGGTGTTAACTTAACTAAGTTCTCTTTGAAATTACCTCCACCGCACGATTTAGGAATAATGTGGTGTTTTTCAGTGTATCCTGTAGGTATACGAGAATTAGCCTTGGTTACAATACGGTAATACCAACGAGTGTATTTGTTGTCTATAAATATCATGCTGTGAGTTCCTTTACAACTTATAGAGCGGGTGGATACTGGTAATATCGCGATCCGCAACTTTATTTATGTTAATAACAAGGACTTAAACAGAACATCAGCGTATAAATATCCTATATTAGGGATATTTCTATGGCTGTTATCGAGATTGCTAAAATTCAGGTCCGTAGAGGGCAAGAACTTCAAACTGGTGTTCCACAACTTGATCCAGGTGAAATGGGCTGGGCACAAGATACCGAGCATCTGTATATTGGTAAACGCATATCCGAAGGTGCTAGCACTGACGAAAACAGCCGTATACTAACTGATCAGGATTTAGAAAATATTTTCAATCTTATTGGCAGCACAGTTACACAGGTTGTGGCCTATCAGTATAGAGAAACAGTTGATTACATTTCAGCAGAAACAATTACTCTGCAAGGCAAACTAGATCAGTTTGTTAGTCTAGTTGATTATGGTGTAGTTGTAAGTTCTACTGCTACTGATATCACTTCTTATTTTCAAAATGCTGTAAACAATCTATTCCTAAATTCCACCCCTTCCAGTCTACCTCGCAGAGATGCAAGACGTAGACTGCTAGTTCCTGCTGGTAATTATATTTTAAGTTCTACAGTAGATCTACCCCCGTACACAATTTTAGAAGGTGAGGGTGAGGGCATAACCACAATTACCTATGTAAATTCTACCAGCAATATGTTTAGAACTGTAGATGCTAACGGTAACAGTGATCTAAGTACGATGAGCACTGGCGTTAATAGAGCACGTGAAGTTGAACTAAGGAACATGACTCTAGAATATGCTGCCACTGCTAGTTCTAGTTTTGCCTTGTTAAATTTAGGTAATGTATTAAATGCCACAGTTGAAAATGTCTGCTTTAGAACTGCTATAGATCCTGCTAGTACAACCACCTATGGTCTAGTGTCCAGTGGTATAGGACTGGCTGTTATGGGAACAGGCGGCGGTATAGGTTCAGGTGATGCTAACCTATGTGAAAACATTACTGTAAAGGACTGTAAGTTTGACAGTTTATTAACTGGTATTGAAAGCACAGGATCTGTAGTTAGGTCACAGATTACAGACAATCTATTCAATAACCTAGACCGTGGCATTATGATGTACACAACCAATACATTACCTGCATCCAGTAACGGTTATATTAAAAATAATAGATTTCAAAATATTGTAAAAGAAGCAGTATTTTTAGGCACAAGCACAGAAGCCACTAATCATACTTTAGACAGTAATTTTTACATACAAGTTGGTAATGGAACTGGCTTAGATGATGCTGTAACATCTGCTCAATATCCCGTTATTCAAAACTACTCCGTGGGCAATAAATCTGTTCATGACTTTTTCCAACGACGTGCCACAGCGGATAATACAACTACCACAGTGAGTTTTTATTATAATCCCCTAGTATCTGGAGAGGGATTCACAGTAATAGATGATACAGCCTATACAATCACAGTTGAAAATGTATCTGATGTGACCAAATTTTATTTGACAGGCGCTAATCAAGCCATAACTCTTGCGTACAAATTATATACCAACGACGGATTGTATTCTAGAACTGGTGAACTTATAATCAATATAAGTGGTTTAGATGACTCGGCTGGAATAAGCGATTACTATAATTATTCATATGATACATCATGGACCTATGATGATCCTGATACTGCTATTTTCTTCTGTGACACAGCCACAAATAATTACATACAATTAAAGTTTGATCCTACAGGTTGGACAACTACAACTGAATTTACCTTACAATATCAATTACATCAATCATCATAAATGTTTACACTTTCTGTAGACGACCGGTTGTCGTCGTGGGCTCAATTTAGAGCCCACTTAGAAACTTCACCTAGTCCTTTAGAAGATACACATGAATTTTGGAAATCAGCACCGTTCATTCCCTATAATAATAGAATAGACCCATACCATCAACGATCCTGGCCCAGTCCCTGGGAAATTATTGTGGACAACAAATACGATGATTTTACCAAGGCAGTAATGATGGGCTGGACATTAGGATTGCTGAATAGATATAGTTTGAGTAAAATTGTCTTAAAAACTGTAGTTGACAATATAAGAACTATAAACTATAATATTGTCTGTGTTGGTGATGATTGGATCCTAAACTATGCAGATAATGGCCCTGTAGAGGCTATTAAACTGCCAGATTATTTTTTGGTAGAAAATCTGGTAGAACTAACTACCCCTAGGTAAATATCATCCTCAGCAGCAAAAAGGTAAAATAATATGATCACAGTGGTGAAACGTAGTGGGGAACGTGTTCCTCTCGATATCTCTAAAATTCAAAGACAGGTAGCAAACGCATGTAAGGGTATAGATGGTGTGAGTCCTAGCATGATAGAAATCAAAGCACAATTAGAACTACACGACGGAATCAATACAGAAACCATAGACGAACTTCTACTAAAGGCTATGGTAAATCTAATAGATGAAAGTGAAAATCCAGAAATAAACAATGTAAATTATCAATATGTAGCAGGACGGCAGCGTGTCAGTATGCTACGCAAAGAAGTATATGGTGAGTATGACCCACCCAAACTATACGATATCATTAAGAAAAATATTCAACTGGGCATGTATACTCCAGAACTATTAGAGTGGTACACAGAACAAGAATGGAACACTATTGATGTAGTGATTGATCATGCCAAAGATCTAAATTATACCTATGCTGCCATAGCACAACTATGTGAAAAATATCTAGTACAAAATCGTTCAACCGGACAGATCTACGAAACACCCCAGGTCAGATATGCTGTAGCAGCGGCCACAGCGTTTCACAATGAGCCTAAAGAAACTAGACTTAAATTAGTAAAGGAATACTATGAATGTGCCAGCGACGGTCATTTCACTCTTGCCACTCCTGTGCTCGCTGGGCTTGGCACTACAACTAAACAATTCAGTTCTTGTGTTCTTATCAGCAGCGATGATACTTTGGACAGTATATTTGCCGCCGGAGAAATGATGGCCAAATATGCGTCAAAACGAGCCGGAATTGGACTAGAAATTGGCCGAATTCGACCTCTAGGCGCCCCAATTCGCAACGGTGAAATCAAACATACGGGTATGGTACCCTTTTTAAAGAAATGGTTCGCAGATCTTAGAAGTTGTAGCCAGGGCGGAATACGTAATGCATCATGCACAGTTACATTTCCCATTTGGCATTATCAGTTTGAAGACCTTATTGTACTAAAGAATAATCAGGGCACAGAAGAAACTCGTGTGCGTCAAATGGATTACAGCGTAGTAGTCAATGCCATGTTCTGGCGTAGGTACAAAAATGGCGAGGATATCACACTATTTGATCCGCACGAAGTACCAGACCTTTACGAAGCATACTATAGAAACTCCAATGAATTTGAAAAATTGTATCTAAAATATGAACAAGATAAGACAAAAAAGAAAAAAGTATTACCTGCGGATGAGATCTTTAAAAACGGCATACTTAAAGAACGCACTGATACTGGCAGAATATATCTTGTCAATGTCGACAATGTCATTCAACAGGGTCCCTTTGATACGAATGTGGATCCAATATACCAGTCCAATCTTTGCCAGGAGATTTTGCTCCCGACACGCCCTTTTCAACGCATTGAAGACCCGGAGGGGCGCATTGCTCTTTGCACTCTTGGGTCAATAAACTGGGGAGCATTTAGAAACCCACAGGACATGCGTAAGGCCTGTCGTGTTCTAGTTCGTAGTCTAAGTAACCTACTCAACTATCAAGACTTTCTTAGCATACAGAGTGAATTGGCCAATCGTGATTTTGAACCACTGGGCGTAGGTATTACTAATCTAGCCTATTGGCACGCTCGCCGCAATCTAAAGTACGGTGAGGAAGCCAGTCTAGCAGAAGTAAAACGTTGGATGGAACATCAGGCCTATTACCTAACTGAGACAAGTGTAGAACTAGCACAGGAACGTGGCGCCTGCGAACGCAGTCAATATACCTATTATGGCAAAGGTGTGTTTCCTTGGGAGCGTCGCAACCCGGGTGTGAACGAATTAACTGATTTTACTCCAAGTTTAGATTGGGAAGCACTACGAGCACGCCTTAAACAGTATGGTATCCGTAATGCTACCCTAATGGCTGTGGCTCCAGTAGAGTCTAGTAGTGTAGTGCTGAACTCAACTAACGGTATAGAAATGCCCATGGAATTGATTTCTGTAAAAGAGTCTAAGGCAGGCAGTTTTGTACAGGTAGTGCCCGAGTATAAACGTCTAAAGAACAGATATGAACTGATGTGGGAACAAAAGGACTGTGTGGCATATCTAAAAACTGCGGCGGTACTAGCGGCATACATAGACCAAAGTCTAAGCACAAATACATTTTATAATCCTGCTAATTTTGCCAATGCTAAAATTCCGGGCACACTGATTGCTAAAAATCTTATGTTGGCCTATAAGTGGGGCATCAAAACCATGTACTATAGTTTGATAAACAAAGTGGGTGCCAAGGCCACAGTAAATACAGCCACGCAGCAGGCATCTACTACACCTGCTTATATCAATGCTGCGGATAATGCTATCATTTATGACACAGAGGAAGACTGTGCCGCCTGCAAACTTTGAGTTATAAATTATGAAAACACCTGAATTAGAAATAGACGTTCAACGTCTAAGAAATGCAATCAATGAAGCCAATGGCGCGATAGCCCTGTTACATAGTCGTGGGATGGAAATAGGCATTGCCTATAAGGATACACTAAAAGGTGAGCCACCCCGACTAGAAGTTTGGAAAATTATGGAGCATGTGGATTATTTAAAATGAGCAAAGCACAATACGACATCTCCAAAAAACCAAATTATTTAAAAAGAAAAATGTTTTTAGATCCAGAAGGTCCAGTAACAGTACAGAGATTTGAGGAGGTCAAATACCCGAAGATTCAGTCGTTTGAATCTCTAGCAAGGGGGTTCTTCTGGGTTCCCGAAGAAATATCTCTCACTAAAGACAAGATGGATCATAAAGAAGCCACTGAAGCTGTCAAACATATTTTTACATCAAACTTATTGAGGCAAACTGCCTTAGACAGTATACAGGGTAGAGCACCAAGTCAGGTCTTCAGTCCAGTAGTAAGCATTCCTGAACTAGAAGCCTTGGTTAGTAATTGGAGTTTCTTTGAAACAAATATACACAGTAAAAGTTACAGTCACATTATTAGAAACATTTATGGCGTGCCCAAAGATGAATTTAATAAAATACATGACACCAAAGAAATCGTCGATATGGCAGCTAACGTTGGCAGGTACTACGATGACCTACACAGATTGAATTCTCTAAAAGAAATCTCCGATCCTACAAAAGAATGCGTAATAGAATCCACACATATTAAGGCTATATGGTTGGCACTCAATGCCAGTTACGCATTGGAAGCCTTCCGATTTATGGTATCGTTTGCCACAAGCCTAGCCATGGTAGAGAATAAAATCTTTATTGGTAATGGCAACATTATTGCGCTGATACTACAAGATGAGCTGCTACACACAGAATGGACGGCATGGATTATCAACCAGGTGGTAAAAGAAGACGAGCGTTTTGCACAGGCCGCTGAAGAATGTAAACAGGAAGTCTATAATATGTATATGGATGTAATTCGCGAAGAAAAGGCTTGGGCAGAGTATCTATTCAGCAAAGGTGTAGTCATAGGATTGAACAGTCAAATACTCAAGGACTTTGTAGACTATACTGCGTTCATGCGCCTGAAAGATATTGGCATTAAGTATGCCGACGAACATCCCAAGTCTAATCCTATCCCTTGGTTTAACAAACATGTAAATATCAACAAGAAACAGACAGCACTTCAAGAGAACGAAAGCACTAATTATGTTATTGGCGTAATGAGTGATCAAATGAACTACGAAGAACTTCCTGATCTATAATAACAAAAAGGTACCTATGAAAGCAATAATCTGGTCTAAATATCATTGTCCCTACTGTGACAAGGCAAAGAGTTTACTTAAATTACGTAGAATAGAATTTGAAGAGCGAAAGTTAGGAGATGGTTGGACTAAGGAAGAACTGCTAGAGGCTGTGCCCACAGCACGTTCAGTGCCTCAAATTTTCATTGATGATAAACTCATTGGAGGGTACCAAGAGTTAGAGCATCATTTATATGGAAGAAAAGATGAACATAACGATTTGGACACAACAGGGAAATAGGGAAAGTGAACAGGCAGATTTTGCCCTCAGAGCTAGGCATATTGATTTTACAGAACGTAAAATTGGTGTGAATGCCACTTTGGAAGAATTTTTAACAGAATTTCCTAACACCAATGAATTCCCTCAAGTTATAATAGATAATACGAAAATAGGTAGTTATAAGGCATTAGAAAATTACCTAATACATACTTGGACGAAACCTAATGAATAATGAAGATGAACCAACAGAATTTGTTATTACAGCAATGGACACAGATCAAATTTCTAACTGGAGTACCATAAACATTGATGACATAATAAAAGATTTACCCACAGTGGACATGTCTTCTACAAACTATCAAGCACCTGTCACATCATTACCGTCTCTTTCTTCCTATAGCATAAACATAAATTCTAATGGAACAACTGGCAGTAACCAATACGCATATACCAATCCATCACCGTATACATGGTCAGGAGTACCTACAGGTCTTCATGTTTCCGGAGATTCAGAATTTGAAGGGGATATAAAAATCAAGGGTGTAAGTATTATGGAGACGCTTCAAAAGATTGAAAAGCGGTTGAATATCCTAGTACCTAATCCAGAAAAGTTAGAACACTTCGAAGCACTTAAGAAAGCCTACGAACATTATAAAACACTAGAAGCACTATGCGAGTTACCTCCAAAGGAAGAAGAATAAATGCTAGTTAACAAAGGAATGACAAAAGGAGACATTGTAAGTCTCAAACTAATCAATGGCGAGGAAATAATTGCTCGTTATGAAACAGAAACAGTAGACGACATTACTGTAGAAAAGCCCTTGGCAATCACAGTAGGTCCCAAGGGATTAGGTATGATGCCTTGGATGTTTCTTGCCAACAAAGACACAGTAACTCTTAGTAAAGCACATATCTTTGCCCATGCTCCTACTAAGAAAGATGCTGCTGATCAATACCTCCAAGGAACCACTGGTATAGCCCTTAGATAAATATCCTATAACTGGAGTAATTTATGGCCGATTATTTGGTTGCCAATGCAATTAATGCCTTAAACAAAAACATTGTATTTGGGCAGAAACAAATTAATGTAAATTTAGCCGCTATTAATGCTAATTTAGCAGAAATTAATATTGTATTAGCATCGGAATTAGGTCCAGCAGCATCGGGGGTACCTGGCAGTATACGTAACAGTCTAGCAGGTCAGGCCACAGAATTAACCAACTTATCTGAGATTTTAGAAAAAATGAGAGAGTCCCAAGATTCTCTTGTAACCTCATTAGGTGAGTTAAGCAGTACAGTTAAAACTACAAATTCTACACTTGGTGATATGGCTACTGTGCAAAGCATTGCAGCAGCAGACCAAATGGCCACTAACTCCTTCCAGAAGCAAGAAACTCTAGCAGCCTTAAAACGTAATAGTATAGAACCTGCAACACTGCCTACTATACAGGAAATTATTAAAGAAGCCATAGACAACAGCAGTATAATGAGAGCCAGTGCAGAATTTCAATCTGCTGTTAGCAGTGTAACAAACAATATCTTGAGCACCATATCAGATTACATAAAACAGAGTGCTATCTATGTATGGGGCAAAGAAACACTGGAAACTTTCTGGACTAATCTGGGATTGAGCAAGGCTGCTAAAGCCCTTAAAGATCCAGCAGGTGTTGTGGGTGTGGCCAATAGAACAGCGGCCAACGCTGTAACCAAAGCAGGTGGATGGAAGCCCAGCACCACAGAACCTATTACTTGGACATGACAGATCGTTCTGTAGCCAGAGTAGAATTAGATCGTGCAGATAAGATGATAATATCTGGTGCTAATTCTGTGTTTACCAATTTTAAAAAAACTGCTCATGCTGGATCAACTACACTCGGTGGCGCGGTAGTAATACAGGGTTCTCTCAACGTGTTTGTTGAAAACAAGCAGATAGCCAGAGCAGGTGACGATACTACCAAAATTCCTATTCAAAGTGGTTCTACCACAGTTTTTGCTGGCAGCAATAATAAAGCCACACCTACACTAATCACACGTATAGTTTAATTGACACACAACCACTAATTTAATATACTTAACAAAGGAGGGGTATATGAGCAATGTGGATCAAAAAATCAAAAATAGTCGTCGTAGGCAGCGTGATGAAAATGCTGTGAATAGACAGGTCAAGATTGCCAAAGCATTTAATGTTCCTGTAGAAGAACCACACAAGTTAGCCAAACATCATGTGCTCAATTGCGGAAATCCTAAATGCGTAATGTGCGGTAATCCTAGAAAGATGTTTAAAGAACCTACCACTCAAGAACGTAGATTATTTCAAGACCCGGACACACCAAACGATAAGCATAGCAATGGACTCAAACCAGACTCGGAATAAATTTCGTCCTCAAGATTTTATTCTAGCCTATCATCTTCGTAGTTTGAAACCTCGAGGCCGTTACAATTGGGTTTCTGGAATGGAATGGAACAGTAAAAACTATTTACTAAAAGTATGGAGTGTGCTACACTATAGGAGTAGTCATGCTCCCAAACCAATTCGCCAAAAATGGCGTATAGCCGCTAAAAAGTTTCTAGATAAACACGAAAGAATATTATGAGCGAAACATTCTATAAAAAAGTAGGCCGTAGGTATAAGCCTGTTTATGAGTATGATCCCATATTCGCTGAGGGTCTTCCATTGGGATCTCACTTGATACATGTTCGCCCTAACGGTAAAAGTTATCGTTATCATGTAGATCCAGACTCAGTGGCCATGCTGGCGGCCAGTATCCATGCCAAAGAAATTCTCGTCTCTGCTCTAAACAAGGCAGTATCAATGAAACCCAAAAGAGAGCCAATCACTGAAGAACAGAGAGAAGCATGGAATCATTTTATAAATGTCATGGGAGAGGATGGTCGAGTTTTACTAGGTGTTAGTATGAATGATATTGCCGAAGAAGCAGTTAAGGATTTACAAACAGAAACAGAAAAGTTATTGTCCAATCCGGGGGTAAAAAAAGCCTATGAACAATTTATGTTGATTGCCAAACTTGTCAACGCAAAACAAGAGTAAGGCGTTAAATAATATATCTAGTAGGGGTAAGGTTGCATAGCAATACCTGTATGAGTGTAAGACTCATAAGTCTAGACAGAGGACCCACACGCCCTATGGAGTCTGTCAAACTGGAGAAGTTTTATGAAAAAATTTGTTATCGGATTCTTATCAACACTACTGTTAACTGCGTCTACCGCAGCATTAGCAGGCCCCTATGATCACGGGCACAGACATTATGGACATCACGTTCATAGATATTGGGCACCAGGTTACAGTTGGGTCGTGCCTGTTCTAATTGGAGGTGCAGCGGTCTATGCTGCCACTAGACCAGATACTGTTATTGTTCAACCAGCGCCTGTGGTTGTTCAAAATCAATATGTGATAATCGACGGCATCACATATAGGAAAGAAATAATGATTGTTAACAGCATTCAGCAGGAAGTGCTAGTAAGGGTCCAATGATTGAATTTCAAAAGATTGCCAAAAAGGCCGGCATAGAACTTACAGATGAAAATTTGTTCTTTGCCGAGCTAGTTGTAGCTGAGTGTGCCCAAATAGCAGAATCTGCTTTCGAAGTTAATTTGCCCAGTGCGCCAATTATGCGTAGACATTTTAACTTGATTGAAAAGGTTAAATCATGATTGAAGCAGTAGGATTTTATTTTACACTAATTGCAGGTATTTGGATTTTTGGTACCCTAATAGATTACCTAGGGCGAAGATAAAGAATTGTTGTATGAAGCAAAGAGAAAAGTGTCTTGGACGGGAGTTCGATTATAAATATAAGATGGCACATAAACATCATATAATCCCTAAACATGCTGGCGGCACAGATGATCCTTCTAATTTGGTAGTATTATCAATTGAGGAACATGCTGATGCACATCGTCAACTATTCGAAGTACACGGGCGCTGGCAAGATTATGTAGCTTGGCAAGGTTTAGCAAAGCTAGCTCCTAAAGAAGAATTAGTAAGGATTAGACAAAAAGAGGCAGCAAAATTGCGCCATCAACTACATCCTAATCCTTTTACTGGAGTAAAAACAAAACATAACTTCGCTTTAGATAATGAACATCAAAATAAAGTTTGTAGTTTAGCGAATACCGATAAAGCTAAAGAAAAAAGAAAAAACACATTTAAAGAAATAAAACATCAACAAGGAGAAAAAAATTCGCAAGCTGGCACTAAATGGTTTGTTGAAGAAGTTGCGAATGATTTATCTTCTATAAAAAAGTTTAAAATCGCCCCTGAGGGTTGGATAACTACTACCGAATGGCGAGATAGAAGAAAAGATAAAACTAATAGCGCATATGGTAGGCATTGGTACAATGATGGTAGTAATAATTTCTATTTGAAAGAAAACGATCCTCAAGTTGAGAAATTGACTAGAGGGCGTTTAATAGCAGTAAACCAAAATTGAGAAATCTGGGCAAGACCCGAGTTCGAATCTCGGCATCTCCAAGACGAGGGGGATGAATTGGTATCGATTGACTGTAAAGTATCTTTTAAGGCTGCTCGATAGGCGAAGGACGTAATCCTAGCGAATCAAATAGACGCAAATGACGACTATTTTTATCAGGATCTCAAGCTAGCCGCTTGAGCCTTGCCGGGGTAGGAAAGACCTTGTTACCAAACTACCAAGCCCACTTAGGTGGGCTTTTTTATGCTTATAAATATGGCGATGGAAACAATTTTTGTTAGTATAGCAAGTTATAAAGATTCTGAACTACAATTTACAGTAGATACATTATTAACAAGAGCCATCCATCCAGACAGGCTTAACATAGTAATTGCTCAACAAGATTATCCTGAGCGTTTCATTACATTTAATCATTCTAATGTACACTGTTTAAACTATGATTATGTAGAGAGTCAAGGCGTTTGCTGGGCACGAAATTTAATTCAAAATCATTACAACAATGAAGATTATTTCCTACAAATCGACAGCCATATAGCTATGGTAGTTGGCTGGGACGAAATAATAATAGAGCAGATTAAGTTAGTCACTGAGCGAAGTCCTAAATGTGTATTTGCTTCATACCCTACTAACTACCAAATTGTAAATGGTGAAAGGGCATTTTATCCTCCCTACGTTCCCCGTACTGTTTTGAGAACAGATAATGTTTTCGAATTTTTAAATGCCTCTGGAGGAGACAATAGATTTGATACACCTATACCTAGCCCGTATCTTAATGCTGGCTGTATGTTTGGCACAGGTACTTTCATGGCTGAATGTAGATATGACCCTGTGATATACTTTGAAGGTGAAGAATTGCTCAATACTCTTAAGGCCTATACATATGGATATGATTTGTACAATCCTTGCAAGCATATATGTTGGCACCTTTATAAGATGTGGGATGAGCCAGATAGAAGCAAATGGAGTTTACATCATAACGAGCAAGATGACATCAAAAGGCCTAAAAGGTTTTTTGAAAGAGAAAAAGAGTCTAAACAAAAATTGTACGAAATATTTAGAGGACAACGGCCTGAAGAACTAGGCACAGTTAGATCTATTGAAGATTATGAAAATTATATTAGACGAAAAATTTTAAAATGATTAAAAAATTTCCACAGGTTTTAACCAACACTGAAATAGACGAAGCTAGAGAAATTATATTAAAGTCTAATTTCAATAAAGAATTAGACACACGATTTTATTACAACAGCCTAGGGTCACATATAGCATATCTTGATAATTTTGTCCCTAAGATTGAAATGCTCGTGAAGTCAGTATTTGATAGGCCTATCAAATACAGTAACAGTTTTTGTAGACTTTACCATGATCAAAGTTATCTAGGCATACACACGGATAGGCAGGGATTAGATGTAACTGTAAGCCTATGCATAGCCAAAGAATCTGAAATGGATTGGCCACTTTGTGTTAGTCATAAACCTTGGGAGGGCAGATGGCGTGATTGTGAAGATATGACTGAATACAAAAAAGACTACACAGCAGTTAATCTAAACCCTGGCGAGGCCGGATTTTGTCTCGGTACCATTTATCCACATTGGCGTGATACACTACATTGTCTGCCAGATCAAAAAAACATTTATGTTTTTTATCACTGGAGTTTTGCCTAAACACTTGCTTTTAACCAGATTATTAACCTAAATTTGTAGCATAATCTAAATATTTGCTATATAATATAACACACAGTTTCAACTGATAGTTATTTTTTAAGGAAATAAACACATGAAAAAACTTTTATTAGCTACATTGATTGCAGGATTTTCAACAGTAGCCACTGCTCAAACTAGTGTATATGGACTAGTTGATACTTACTTAGGTAATAGCAAAGTAGGTAGTGCTTCTAGCACACAGGTTAATGCTGGCGGAATGTCAACTTCACATCTTGGGTTCAAGTCCAATGAAGATCTAGGCAAAGGTGTAAAGGCCAATGCGGTAATCGAAACATTCTTACGTCCAGATACTGCTGCCAATGGTCGCTTTAATGGTGATACATTCTATGCTCGCAATGCCTATGTTGGACTTAGTTCTGCCGCAGGTGAAGTACAGGTAGGTCGTGTAACCACACCATACTTTATTTCTACTGTAGCATTTAATGCACTGGGTGATAGTTTTGTATTCAGCCCAATGGTGACGCAGCGTTTTGGTGCTAACAATTTTAACCTAGCAGGTGGTGGAGTTGACACAGGTTGGAACAACTCTGTATTAGTTAAAGCTAATGCTGCTCCAGGAGTATCAGTTACAGGCGTGTATAGTGCTGGTATTACAGATGATGCTACCGGAACAAAACAAGCAGGTAAGAGTCTAGGCGCTATGATGTTTAGAGGTCCATTAGGATTAACAGCAACATGGCAAGATGTAGAGCAGGGTGCTGGCAAACCAAATATGAACAGCGTTATCCTTGGTGGTAGTGTTAACTTTAATAATGTTAAGTTTTTCAGCCAATGGAGTAAAGTTGAGCATAGTGATGCGGTTACTAAACAAGATAAAGGTTATAGCGTAGGCGCTCAACTAGCCATGTCTAAAGGTAACACTGCTATGGTAAGTTATGCTCGTCATGATCATGACTTCGTAAGTGGTAAAACTGCTGAAACAGCAAGTTGGGCAGTAGGTATGAGCCACGCAATGAGCAAGCGCTCAGATCTATATGCTGCTTATCGTAACACAGAATATACCAATGACGGTGTACACAGAACAAACGCAGTTTGGGCTGACAACCGTGTAATGGGTGTTGGTGTTCGTCATCGCTTCTAATTGAAACTAATCAACCTCACCCTCTGAGATATAATCTTACGGTGAGGTTTTCTTTTGACCTATGAAAAAGTTACCTATTGAGATAATACAAAAAAGAAAGAATTACATTCTTTTTGCCAATGATGTGGGCGTTGCTACTCATGCTAAAAACGGATGGATCTACGAAGATTGGATTTTTGAATACTGTAGGAATAACCTTAGTTTATTAGATACAACTGTTTTAGATATAGGGGCTAATTTTGGATTTCATAGTTTAGAATTTGCAGATTTAGTAGGAGGACAGGGTTTTGTATATGCCTATGAACCTCAAAGATTAGTCTATTACCAACTATGCGGTAATGTAATTATAAATGGTTTATCTAATGTTTACCCTAATTTATTGGCCATAGGCAATGTACATGAGCAGGTAAAAATAGAAAACCAAAATTATTTCGCATCCGGTGAAATAAACATCGGTAATAGCCACGTTAACGCATATACTGAATCTGGCTACAATCTAGTTCAATGTGTGACCTTAGACTCATTAAATCATACAAAGGTTTCAGTTATCAAAATCGATGTACAAGGTTTTGAAACTAGAGTATTAGACGGTGCCCAAGAAACTATTCGTTGTAATAGGCCAACAATCTTTATTGAAATAGAACCTGGACAATTGCAAATATATGGATATTCGCCCAATGATGTATTTTCTAGATTGGATAGTCTAGGGTATCAATACAAGAATGTCCAAAACTATGACTGGATAGCCACACCTAAAGGTTGACAGTCTGTATAAAATCCTGTATACTATAAAAAACTTAGGAGATTTCTATGACCATGCATCTTGAAGGACCTTGGCTATCCACTACCGGTCGTCGTAAAGGCAAGTTCAAATGGACTTCTGCTGAGGCCAAACACCGTGACCAACAACTTAAGCAAGAGTGGGAAACACTTAAGTCTAGTTTTGGTTCTACAAAATCTACTCTATCTCGTCCTATGACTCGACCATTGCCCAAACTAGGCCCACCTCCAGGCCGTGAGACTCCTTATATCCCTAGTCGCGACAGTGGTATCGGTGTTGCTGCTAAGAAAGATGCGCCTGTGTATACAGGTGACAAGATTGTAGGCATTGGTACTTTACATAAATCTAATGCTGTTCCTATTTTCAGCAATCAAGAGGCTGTAGATCTGTCTAGGATGAGGCGTTAGTCATATACTAAATATTTTAATGAAGCCTACACTAAATGAAAAATTTATTGCGTATCTAGCACTTTTATCTGGATTGACATTATCAGCAGTTGCGGTCTACTACTCTGTAGTAGGCCTTACTGCTATTTTTTCGGCTGCGGTTATTCCCATCATTATTATGGGAACAGCCCTAGAAGTCAGTAAATTAGTGGCCACACTTTGGCTCAAACAGAATTGGGATAATAGTCCTAGGTATATTAAGGCTTATCTAATTATTGCCATTGTTATACTAATGCTGATAACCAGCATGGGTATATTTGGTTTTTTAAGTAAAGCACATAATGATCAAAATCTAGTCAGTGGTGAAGTTCTAAGCAAGATTGCTATCTATGACGAGAAGATAAAAATCTCTAAGGATAACATAGATGCAGCTCGTAAGGCCCTTAAACAGATGGATGAAGCAGTGGACCAAACAATGGGTCGCTCAACCACCGAACAAGGAGCCGATAGGGCCATACAGGTTCGCCGTAGTCAAGCACGAGAACGCACTAGACTTCTCGCAGACATCGAAGCCGAACAGAAAAAGATTGCCGAACTTAATGAAGCAAAGGCTCCAATTGCGGCAGAAGTACGCAAGGTTGAAGCCGAAGTAGGTCCATTAAAATATATTGCTAATTTTATCTATGGTGAAACTGATCCTACAATTTTAGAGAAGGCAGTGGTATGGGTGATAATTACATTAATAATTGTCTTTGATCCATTAGCCGTCGTGTTATTATTAGCCAGCCAATATAGTTTTCAATATTTTAGAGAACGTGAACAAACAGAACCAGATTATCCTCCCGATGATGGTCCTCTCACAGAAGAACAGATAGAACAAATTATTGAGTCAGCACCTACCCCAGTAGAAACTCAACTAAATGATGAATATCTACACAAACCTGGCAATTGGTCTGCGCCTCCGCAAGAAGAACCTAAAGAAGAACCTAAAGAAGACCCAATTTCTAAACCTCCAACTCCTCTAAAAGATTTAACCATTAAACGTGAAGTGAGAACAAAGGTTTTCCCAAGACGTACCCCTCCTCCAGAACCACAAGATACCTATGTCCAAAATGAGGAACAGCAACAAAGTAATTTATGGACCACGGCTACTACAGGGCAAATTACCAGTGATGAATACAGCAAAATAGCGCAGGCAAGACGTGAACAGGAAATTGTAAACTATGCGGAACTAGTTAGAACTAAACGAATACAAATGGAAGACATTCCTGAAGAGTATCAAAACAGAGTAAAATCAATGGTATAATATGGAAGGTAAAATTACCCTCATAACCCCGCCAGATATATTTGAAAACGCTAGCACAGGTATCCTTTTTATGGATCTTTCTACCAAAGATCAAGATGCTATAAGCAAATGGTTATCAAATGAACAATTATCTAAAGATTTTAATTTTTACATTTATTCAGGAGAACCTAATGTAAGTTGGTTATTATGGGCCTTGGGTATTTGCCAATACAAATACATAGACATAGATCATGGATCTGATGTAGGTAAATCATTACATGGATACATACTAAGTAAAAGCAATGTATTTTATAAGACCAGTAATGAAAATTTAGCAGCAATTTATAGCCATATAAACAATTGTAGAATCACTCAAGTAGAATCATTTCTAGAAAGAGCATTCCGTGACTAAAAATACAAACCATAACTGCGACTTCTGTGGTAAAAGCAAAGAAGAAGTTGAAAAACTAATCGTCGGTGATCATGCCGCTATCTGCAACGACTGTGTTGACCTTTGTGTAGATATCCTGGTAGATGAAAAGGTCAAAACGTTTCCGCAGTGTACTAAGGTCCTCAATCCTGCTCATCTTAAAGATTACTTAGATGAATATGTGGTTGGACAAGAAGATGCTAAGATTAGCCTAAGTGTAGCAGTGGCACAGCATTTCAAACGTATCAATAACCCCAGTAAAGATATTAAATTAGAAAAGACCAATGTATTGCTATTGGGTCCCACTGGTTGTGGTAAAACCATGCTGGCTAGAAAAATAGCAGATTACTTAGAGTTACCATTTGCTATATCAGATGCTACTGGACTAACCGAAGCAGGTTATGTAGGTGATGATGTAGAAAGTATTTTATCACGTTTGATAGCGGCCGCAGACGGAGACATAGATAAGGCCAAGCAGGGTATTGTATACATAGATGAAATAGATAAAATTGCCCGTAAAGGTGAAAATGTTAGTCTTACTAGAGATGTCAGCGGAGAAGGTGTACAACAGGCACTACTTAAAATGATTGAAGGCAGTGTCATGCGTATTCCTGTTCAGGGTAAACGCAAACATCCAGGTTCAGATATGCAAGAATTAGATACCAGCGGCATACTGTTTATCTGTGGTGGGGCATTTGTAGGGTTAGAAAAAATTATTGAACAGCGTCAAAACAAAAGGGGTATAGGGTTTAATTCTCCTGTAGTCAACGAAAAGACTATTACTAATCCATTCAGAGATGTCACTACTAAAGATATTATACAGTTCGGTTTTATTCCCGAATTTGTAGGAAGATTTGGACTTATAACCAATGTAGATGAATTAAATGAACAGCAACTCGTAGAAGTAATGAAGGATAAGAAAAATAGTCCTATTCAGCAATATCAATATCTTTTCGAATTAGATGGCATAGATTTAAAATTTGAAGATGGTGCGCTAGAACACATAGCACGTAAGGCCAAAGATCTTAAAACCAATGCTAGGGGTTTGAAAAATGTGATAGAACGAACTCTATTGCCCTATCAGTTCGATGCTATTAATCTTGTAGAACGCGGTTTGAAGAAAATTGTAATAAGTAAAGCAACAGTTGAAGGGAAACCTGCAACACTTATTTTTGATAAAAAAGTCAAACAAAATGAACAATGTTAAGGAAACAATCCGCGGATTAAAAATTGTAGTTGGCGATATGCCAATCAACCTAGCATTAAAAAAATTCAAACAACGTGTCGACGATTCTGGCAAATTGGAAGAACTCAAAGGTCGTATGCAATATGAAAAGCCTACTACTGTCCGCAAGCGTAAAAAAGGAGCCGCAAGGGCTCGTTGGCTAAAAAAGTTACGCGATCAGCAATTACCTAAAAAAATGTATTGACATTAATTTCTCTTTGTTGTAAACTTTATATTAAATATCTACGTATTGCGAATATTTAATATAGGAGAAATATTATGCCGCAACTAATTACAGCTACCCTCACGCCTCAAGAATTTCACAACCTATTCGGATTTATCGAACCTAGTAATTTAGCTCAAATACGTGAAACAGTTCCTATTAAAGGACTGGATAAAAAGATTATAGGACACACTCAACAGCCAAAATTTCGTTTAGTTATAAACAAGTTTGGAAGATGCTATTGGCTGTTAACAGTTGATAATTTACAAGGTCCTAGGTTTAGCGGAATTAATGTATATTACCAAGGAAATAATTCTCGTCTAATTCGCACTATTCATCCCAACGCACGACGAATAATTGATGTTGGAGCAAACATAGGCAATAACACCATTGCTTATGCAGAATGGGCAGAGAATGTTGAATCATTTGAACCTACACCTACTACACTACAGATGTTAGAAGCAAATGTAGAAATAGCAAAACGTTCAACCTTACATGGAATCTATTGGAAGGGTAACTCTAGACAGGGTAGTCTAAGTAGAGATCCTAATCAAACTGTGGGCTGGTACGTCTATAAAGGTACCCCACAGCCAATGAATATAAAAGGCAATATCACTATTCATAAAGTGGCGTTGACCAATACTGCTAATGTAGGAACCATAGGTATTCAAGATCATCCAGAACATGGTGGACATAACTATGCTGTTTATGATCAATCTCAGGTTAAAAAATCCAAACCTGTAGTTCAAGTTCCTGCCCGTACTATAGATAGCTATAACTTCGAAGACGTAGACGCTATTAAAATTGATGTAGAAGGTAGTGAATTATTCGTAATTCAAGGTGCAGAATCTACCATTAATAATTATAGACCTGTTGTTCAGACAGAAATCGTTCCAAAACAATGTAAAAAATACGGATATGAACCTCAAGAAATATATGATTTCTTTAAAAAGAGAGATTATGTATGTGTAAGTGCCGTAAGAAAGCCAGCAAATAAAATCCAAAAGGATATGGGATTATACTTTGGAAAAGAGTTGCGTATGGAACATGAACAAATTCCCAAATATATGGATAGGCTTTTTGTTCCAAAAGAATTACATGACAACACAGATTATAAAGTAATAGACCAATACTCAAGTGCGTACGATAACATTTTGGATAAAAGTGATTTAAAAGCCGCTTGACCTCTGTCACCTTTCCATGTATAATAGTTTTACATTAACAAATTATGTTAATGACTGCTTAATGCTGAAGTACAACCTATTAACTAAAAGGAAAGGAAATGAAATGGAACGAGTTTATCCTAAAGAACTTATTGAAGAGTTTGGAAATGATTTAGATACGATTTTTGGCACGCCAGAAGAACAGACCACTAAAAAAGATCTTAGGTCTATTGCAGGCAATACTAAAGAATATGCTAGGCTTGTTAAAAAATTACCTAATAATGGTATCTTAGATGTTTATGATAAGTTTGGTAAAAATGCTAGGCCCACGTTTCTTCAGGTAGGTATCGAAGTCCTCAAAATGCTACGTGATTCTGGTATATTTGACGAATACAAATTACCTAAACTAGGTGTTAATTATAAAAGATTAGGGGGACATTTAGTACATTGGAATCTGTTATATCTTCGTTATCCTGTGCAACGCAATGTAAAAGTTTGGCACATTCTTAGAGATATCTTAATTGAATGGGATGATAATTTAAATGATCCAGCATATGTGCGAGTGTTATCTGACGGCACAATGAATGTAAATGATAAACAACATGGGAATTTTGGACGCCTGATTATGGGTGCAGAAATGGTCTGTGTCGAAGGTATTCATAGCGATGACCAGTCTATGGATTCAAATATGTATGCTAGTAGGAATATTCATAACCTTGAAAGTGGTTGGGAAAACGATGCCAATGTTCGTGTAACACGAGCTCAAGATTTTGAACGTGAAGGCAAACCTATTAAAGAAGATGATAAGCCTACTTTAGACTTTTATAATTTACTCGAAGAGGAAGGATGCGGTTGGCAAGAAAGAGGCTTGGCTAAACGGCCGAGACTTTGTAATCGCGGAGAAGATTTGTTCGATCATTTCCAAACCTATGGAGAGAGCATTTTCCTACGTTGTGTAAAAATTAACACAGCCATGTGGCCGCACGGAGAACTCAGTCATGAGTTTGTATGGGGCGCAGCAGAGTTCCTAAAACAGATGAAAGAATCCGGATTCACTGATAGCCAAATGAGAGACATAGCCGGTTATATACAAAGGGCGGTAGGAGACACTTATTTAGATAATCCTAAAAAACAAAATCGTGCAACTGGCCAAGGAACATTATGGGGATCTGTAAAGGCATTTAGAGATAGTCTAGAAAGAACAGGTGTAAACAAAGACTGGCGTACAAGCATTTCGCCCAACTTTTTAATTGCGGCAGGAATTCATAATCTAATTATGAATATGAATGCCTTTCATAAACACAATAGTAATAGAACTATTGTAAAATATACACTGCCTAAAATTAAACTCAATGATGTCGAAATTGAAGTAATAGTTCCTTACTTTAATAGTGGATGGGGTGCTAAACGTAAAGGATATGTAGATTCAGTAGAAACAGATAAGGCATTTGACCATACAAAACTGTTATTTGAAGCAGAAGAATGATATGGTCACTAAGGCACAATATGTAAATTTCATGTTGGCCTTTACTAAGTTAGCAGAAGAGCACGGCTTAAATGCCGTGTCTCTAAAAGTAAAAGGTCAACTTGCCCAAGAAAACATAATTAAATCTGTAGAACTAAAATTAGATATGTTTAATGAATCAACACATGGTACTATAAACAATTTTCACGAATTTAAGCATAAACGAAATCTTAAATTATTATGGGCAAGAATGAGCAGTGCTGTCAAACAATACGAATTAGACCCCGAAGAAGTGGCTAACATAGCACCTAATAACTGCCCTGTAACAGGAGCTGTTTTAGATTATGGATACGGTCTTCATCAAACTACAGACAATCCGTATTTTAGACCAGGAATAGATCATATCTTGGCTGTGGGCAATGGTGGTAACAGATTGGGGGACATTTCTAACATACAAATTGTTTCTCAACATTTTAATACTATTAAAAATTACGGCACTGAAATAGATGCACTTAAATGGTTAATGTTTGAATCTAAAAAGTATAATGGCTAAACATCTTATGGTAGATATGGAGACTATGGCAGTCTCCCCGAGCGCAGTAGTCCTAAGTTTGGGCGCTGTACATTTTGATCCACACTCGGATGATATAGGAGATACTCTATATTTTAAAATTGACCTAGACGATCAAGATAAACTTAATAGAGAAATAGATCCGAACACAATTGAGTGGTGGAGCAAACAAGATCCTAAAATCATGGAAGAAGCATTTAGTCCAAATGACAGGATATCTCTCTCTAATGCTATAGACCGTTTCCATAAATTTGCCTGGGGATGTGATGCATTTTGGAGTCATGGAGCCACCTTTGACTTGGTAATTTTAGAGAATATCTACAAACAATTGGGCAAGCCACTACCCTGGAACTACTGGCAATTGAGGGATACTAGGACCTTGTTTGATATTGGATTCAAGGCTGTAATGCCACAGGCAGGGAAGCACGACGCTCTTCAGGATGCTATTAGGCAGGCCAAGGGTGTTCAATCGGTATTTGAACAATTAAGGGAGAAACTTACTTGATCGTGCAGGGCAATAAATATCTGCATGAAAAAGCCCAAAATTGCACTATTTGTACATCATCCAGAATGTTCCATACAATGTGCTAATGGCGTTAAAACTGCGTTGGGTCCAAGGTATGAAGTAGAATTTTTTACCGGCCGTAAAATTAAAGAACAATACTTTAAGAAATTTGACATCATTGCATTTCCTGGTGGAATAGGTGACAGCGATAGTTGGCATAAACTTTTGGGACCTACATCAGATGTGATTAAAAATCAAGTATCAAAAAATAAAAAATATTTAGGTATTTGTATGGGGGCTTATTGGGCAGGCCCCCATTATTTTGATATTCTAGATGGAGTGAATACCAAGCAATTTATAAAGCGTAATGGAGCAGATGTTAAGCGTAGTTATGCTACCACTGCTTATGTGAATTGGATGGGATCTGTTGAAGGCATGTTCTTTTACGACGGCTGTAGTTTCATAGGCCAAAAGCATAAGTTTGAAACAATTGCCACTTATATAAATGGGGATCCTGCAGCCATAATTCAAAATAACATTGGAGTAATTGGTCCGCACCCAGAAAGTGAACCTTCCTGGTATAACAAGCCCTACTTAGAGCCATATTGGCATAATTTCACTCATCATAAGTTACTGCTCAATTTTGTAGATAAACTTATGAAACAGTGATTGACTGGGCATAATTTTTTGTATATAATAGACTTATGAAGCCGAAAAAATTAGATAGGCGTATGCTTGGTTATCACGATTATAGATATAGTACCACCTTTATACGCAACAATATTGAAAAATTTTTAGAAGTAAGAGAATGGTGTTGGGAACAATGGGGTCCTAGTTGTGAATATGAATTTGTATATAAAAAGCAGTTTAAACCAGTTTGGTGTTGGATTAGTGACCATCATGGTAGATATAGAATACTTTTAGAGACAGACAAAGAAACAGCATGGTATGTGCTGAAATGGACATAAAATGAAAATAACTGTTGTATCAGATTTACACTTAGAATTTTCATATGTAGATCTAAAAAATACTCAAAACGCTGACGTATTAATACTCAGTGGAGATATTTTAATCGCTCAGGAACTTCACGACCATAGTGAAGATGATACTGCTTTGATAGGATGTTTAGGCACCAGACAGGCAAAGGTAAAATATTACCGTAACTTTTTAAAAAATGTCAGTGCCGAATTTCCACATGTGATCTATGTAGCAGGTAATCATGAATTTTATCATGGTAAATGGGTCAAAGGTTTAAGTTATATACGACAAGAAATTGAGAAATATCCCAATATCTATTTTCTAGAAAATGAAACTAAAATCATAGATGATGTGGTATTTGTAGGCGGTACTCTTTGGACTGACATGAATAAAAGAGATCCTCACACTATGTTTTCTATCACCAGTCTTATGAACGATTTTAGGGTAATTAGACATGATGGATCTGACTATAGAAAGGTGAATGCACTTGACTGTGTACAAAGGCATGTGGCTACATTGAAGTATTTCCAAGAAGTATTAGATAGAAATAGGGATAAAAAATGTGTAGTTGTAAGCCATATGGCTCCGACATTTGCCAGTATCGGTAAGAGGTACGTTGCTGAAAAAATAATGAATGGAGGTTATGCCAGTGACCTAGGCGACTTCATTTTAGACCGCCCTCAGATTAAATTATGGACTCATGGACACGTACACGACCCCAGTGATTATATGGTAGGCTCTACACGGGTGCTGTGTAATCCAAGAGGCTATGAAGGCTATGAAGATCCCAGTGGCTGGAATCCCAATCTAGTTGTAGAAGTGTGACAGATACTGTTATAATAAAAGAATTGTCAGTTAGTGATATGCTCTCCATAGTTCATGAACTAAAAACTGTTCATAAAATGATGCTAAATGTAGATTTTACATTTGCCTATCACCAAGCAGTAGATGAATATATGACAGGCTTTTATCAACCTAGGTACACAGAGTTTATTTTCAAAGATCCAAAATTTGCTACTTTTTTTAGGCTAAAATATGCAACCTAAGATTAATCCACAATCTTTTTATAACATCAACTTAGAACGTGAAATTGAACCCATGCGGACTGGCAAGGCTTCAGGTTGGGGAGGTGCCTTTAGTTACCATTGGGTTCAGCGGGCTGTTACAGAAGAAAACAAATACAGTGATCTCAAAACTGAGCCATACGATTGGTGTGTTCAGCAATATGGTAAACCTGGGGCCCGCTGGTTTGAAAAACAGGGTAAATTCTACTTTAAGAATGAACAAGATATGACCATGTTCATTCTGCGTTGGTCGTGAAGAAATTTGTAATAGCAGGCGGCTCATTACTTTTTATTCTCGACTATTCCTGGTATGCCGATCATGTGTTAGAAATAGATACCTGGAGTTCTGATACATTTGGATATCAACCTAGACTAGGTCTTACATTAGATTTTAAAACTAATCAAGAAATGTTAATATTCATCTTGCGGTGGGGTTAATGGACAGTATACATAAGTGGCGTGTAGTATCAATGGGCTCGAACTATAACAACCACTGGAATGACATGTATAAATGGTGTGAGCGAACCTTTGATCATTACGAATGGGCCTTTGATGGCGAAGGTGTTTTTAGATTTAAACATGAACAAGATTTAATGTGGTTTTTACTAAGGTGGGGTTCGTAATGAAGTGGCAATATAACGGATGTGCTCCTTACGAGGAATGGGTAGAACAGGCCAGACAATACGAATTAAATCGTGCCCATAGGTTATTGAAAGCAGGCAGACCCCCTGCAGAAGTTCTTGAAGAAATGAGTTATAGGTTACAACAAAAAATGCTGGATCCTTTATATGAAATGATTGAACAAAACCATCGAATAACTTATGATTCTACAGTAAGCAAAGCAGAGTATGAAGAATATTTTAAATTAAAGAACATTGGCCCTAAAGCAGATCATGTGGAAAAATGAGTCAGTTGACAAATAAATCAGAGGTTTGTATAATAAATAATGTTGTAGAGGACCTAATGGCTTCTACAACATGGGCACAGAGCCCAACTTGATTCTTACTTAATGAGGAGAAATACAATGAATCAATTAGTTCGTTTTGACACCAACGCTCTAAATAGAGCACTTATTGGATTTGATAGTTTGTTCGATGGATTTGAACAACGTTTCGCAAATCAACTTAACACCAGTTACCCGCCCTACAATATCCTTAAACACGACGACGATTCCTATCAAATCGAAGTTGCTGTGACAGGTTTTGAAAAAGATGACATTTCAGTGGAGATTGATCAAAACAATCTTATTGTAAAGGGTAGCCGTAAAGAAGTTGAATTGAAAAATCCAACTTACCTGCACAAAGGTCTAGCAGCACGAGATTTTACTCGCATGTGGACCTTGGGAGAACACATCGAAACAGGGGACGTTAAGATGAAGAATGGCGTCTTAACCATTGAGTTAAAGCGTGTTATTCCAGAATCATTAAAACCACGTACTCTGCAGATCACTGCTGAGTAATCGTATGGGGGTGAAAAAAACACCCCCTTTAACCTCAACTCAAGTTAAATAAACTATTATGAGCGCAGATACTGACGTCATTGAAAAGAAAAAAACCAGTGCTAAAGAACCAAAAGAGCCTGGCAAATATAATGTCATTGTATTAAACGATGATAAAACACCTGTTGAATTCGTTATCGCATTACTTGTAACTGTATTCAAACATGATCAAGAACGTGCCACCCAAACTACACTGGAAATACATCACAAAGGGTCTGGTATTGCTGGCACCTATAATTATGAAATCGCGGAGCAAAAAGTCCTAGATGGCACTAAAATGGCTAGAGCAAATAACTTTCCATTGGTGCTTAAAGCCGAGGCGCAATGAGCCTTAAAGAAATAACCTCAGAGAAACATAGACTAGCAGAACAGACTGCTTTTATGCGAGCAGTCTTTGCTAGGTCTTTGCCCTTAGAACTTTGGAAAGACTTTACCTATAATAAAATATTGTTCTACAATGCCATCGAAATTAAGGCAAGAGCAGAAGGATATCTAGAAGATCTTTTGGGTATTGAAAGATCTTATTTGTTGTTTCAGGATTATTTAGAAATGACAGGTAATACTAAGTTTAGAAAACCTGCAATAGAATATCATAGATATATTTTGGATTTAGAGCCAGGACTAGTACTAGCCCACCTTTACACCTGGCACATGGGAGACCTCTTCGGAGGTCAAATGATTAAAAAAATAATAAATGCTCCACATCGTAGTCTAGAATTTCAAGACCCAGACACACTAAAATCTGTTCTTAGATCTAAACTTGATGATAATTTAGGCCCAGAGGCGCTTACAGCATTTGATTGGGCTATAAAAATAATGGACGACTATGAACAAGATTTGGAACAAAGTAGAGAACCTAGCCAGCCACATTGAACACAAATTTAAGCAGTCTGGTTATGCAGAATCAGAACAAACACATGATTACGAATGGTATAACGCTATCTATAGCAGTCCAAGATATCGCAGAGCCCATATTGAAATAGTAGATAAACGAGAAACCCACGGCATTTACATTCTGCACTCCACTGTATTCCCGCACTATAATGATCGTAGCCCTATTTGGGGATTTGATGCCATCTGCGGACAGAATAAAATAACTGGTGCATTTCATGATTTTAGTTCTGCAGGTGATCCAGATCATCAAATGATTAAATGGTTTGGCAATTTGGTCAAGAATGTTTCGTGGACTAAGCCTAGAGAATTACCAGAATGGGCCAGGGCCATATTCAGTCCTAATATGGTGGCAGCAGGAAATATTCAATCCGAAGATGAACTAAATGAGCTTTGTAATCTAGCGGATAAAAGTTTAGACTATTACCTAGAGCATGTGGGTTATTCACAGCAATCTGGCGCGGATTATCATATGGCACAGGATCGTTATTGTTATTATCAAAAACAAAACCCTCAGGTAGTAAAAAGTATGGTGTCTATGGGAGTGCCAGAGAAAACTATACTTAAGTTTGTAGACGAGGTCCTGTTCCCAGAACACGCTAAATATTAGATTATGCGAGCTAAAGAATTTTTATTTGAAACAGGGCTAACCCCAGCTGAATTAACTAAGAATGGCCGTAACTATGCAGAGGTTTTATTAACACTAGCCAAGGAAGGACCAATTGACATCGTTCCTGAGCACCAGCAAAAATACGGTGCTACAGTTAGGCTTAGTCCAGAGACTATTTCTAATTTAAATAATTTTGTTCAAGGTGGAGACCTTGCCGGGTATCCTACTTTTATCACGGCTAATAATGAAACTGTTAAAGGATCTTGGGGCGCTATTCATAAAAGTTCTAAGTTCACCGGACGTATGGGACTGAAAGCATACAATGCAGGTCACTTAAATGAATTGTTTATGGGTATTGCTGTTGCGGCAAAATTCATGAATCAAAATAAAGATGTTAGTGTTGACCAGGTTAGACGGCTTATATTTGAGGCAGAGCCAATGTTTGCTGAAAAACGTAGCACTATGGATTTCAATTTAAATAAAGTTATCAAATATCAAACCAAAAATCGTCCAGACAATTTAAAGTTTCTAGGTGTCATTCCGACAAAAAGTGCTCAAGCGTTAATTAACTATGGCGTAGGTCCTTTACCTGGAGACCTAGCTTCTATATTAGCTGGAGTAGTCAAATATGTTAATGAATCTGACAGCGTAGATGCCGCAGTTGCAAGAGTTATGCGTGACCCTAACACCAATAATATAGAAATAACATCAGATGGAACCAGTGACTCTGCAGGCACTAAAGCTGATATGACTTTATCTATCGATGGCAGTAAGGTAACTTTGCTAAGTTTAAAAACTTCTTCATCTGATACATTGGGACAAAAATCTGGTGTATCGTTTGAAGCCTTACAATATTTTTTCAAAACTGGGTTCAACATAGATCTAACTCCTCAACAACAAATGTTTGATCCTAGTTTAGGGAAAAATAAATTAATTCAAAATGTCTTTAAGTTGTATGACACCGTTATATTTCCTAAAGTAGAAGTCTTGATGAATCAACAGAATCCGGGCAAAGAATCAGAAATTGTAAAACAACTAGCAAGAGCAGCTAATATTTTTGCTCGAGGAGAAGGCTTAGAAGACGTAGAAATTGTTAAGGTAAATGATTCAATGCCACAGGGCGCATATAAAATATTACGCTTTAGTGATGGGCTATATGATGCTATGAAAAAACTAGATCTGTTTGCCCATAAGATTCCTACCAAAGGTAAGGGCAGAACAATTCAAATCTTTGTCAGACCAGATGTGTCTGGTGTAAATCAAAAGCCTGCTAAATTGTGTCAATTTAGAAGTCAAGTTATGGGCAAAGCATTAAGGAATTATTTTGAGTCTGGTACGGCATTAGATGAATTAGTTGAAATTAAGCCAAAGTCGCAGCCCCTTCCCAACAAGGTAGTCGATAGGCCTGCAAAAATTGCAGGCCAGATAAATAATACAACGAGATTACAGAAAAGTAAAATACCAATGGGGCAAAATACTACTCCCACAGTCTAGTCAACATTTAAAGCGGTAGTAAATTCTCTAGACA
>Ga0214923_10001502_pt1 | contig 32999 bp, 23 predicted proteins | sample LL1510_MetaG_FD_177993 | JGI IMG/M metagenome (GOLD analysis project Ga0214923, IMG submission 177993) | Freshwater microbial communities from Lake Lanier, Atlanta, Georgia, United States - LL-1510 | ecosystem: Environmental > Aquatic > Freshwater > Lake | place: USA: Georgia | collected...
TTGCTTCGTGCAGAAGTGCCTAAACTTACAGGCGAGGCTTGTTCATTACAAAAGATGAGCAGGCTCTTTGGTCACGGGGGTCGCGTTTCTCTTCAAGAGAAGCGCCTGGCTTCTTCAGCCATGGGTGACAATTTCCTTCATACGCTCTCTCTTCAGGGTCGTCTTCAGATTGACTTGTTCCACGTTGTAAAGCGTGGATATCAGCTGCCTTCTTATAAATTGGATGAGGTAACAAAATACTTTATGTCTGGAAAGCTCAAAGCAGTAGCACACAATGAGGATGGATCATGGCAAATTAAGACTAGTGGAACAGGTAATGCGCGCCTTGGTCGTGCAATTGTCCTCTTGGATGAAACTGGCGATGAGCTAACAGATAAGCTACCAATTATAGATGTGGGTGATGGGTTTATCAAGGTTCAACCTGCAGGGGCAGATGCTGAGCTAGATACTGACTTGGCGGTCAAATGGGTTATTGTGAAGGATGATGTTAGCCCAGCAGATATCTTCAGGCTTCACAGAGGCACATCAAAAGACAGAGCAACCATTGCTGCCTATTGTATTCAGGATTGTGATTTGACTATGGACCTCTATAATAAGTTGGAGACCTTTAATAATGCTATGTGTATGGCCAACGTTTGTTCAGTTCCTGTGACGATGATTTTCACCAGAGGTCAAGGTGTCAAGATTGAGTCTCTAATCTTCAAGTTCTGTAATACGGCAAATATGACAATTATCACACAGACATCTCCACCATTTAATTATGTGGCTCCTGAGGACCAACCAAATGAGGCTCAAGATTCCTATGAGGGTGCAATTGTTCTAGATCCAACACCTGGATTCTATACTAAGAGTCCAATTGGTGTTTGTGATTTTGCTTCTCTATATCCATCAACAATTGAGTCAGAGAATATTAGTTATGACTCACTTCTTTGGTCAAAGGACTATGGCCTTGATGGACAGGAACAAAAGACAGTATCCTATGGCGATATAACTAAGTATCAGGCTGCAGGCGAGGCAATGGGTTGCAGATGGATTGATATTTCCTTTGATATCTGGAAGCCTGATCCCCAGGATTTCCGTAAAAATCCCAAGAAGCTCAAAATGGGAACTAGAGTCTGCAGATATGCACAGTATCCTGGCACTAGAAAGGCAGTTTTACCTCGAATTGTGCAGGGCCTTTTGGCAGCAAGAGCAGCAAAGCGTGCTGAAATTAAAAAGGAGGCAGACCCATTTAGAAAAGCTCTCTTAGATGCTGAGCAGTTAGCATATAAGTTGACGGCAAATTCTCTATATGGTCAACTAGGCTCTGGAGTCTTCAAAGTCAGGCTGCAAAATCTGGCAGCTTCTGTTACAGCATATGGCAGAAAGCAAATCATGTTTGCTAAAGCAGCTATTGAGAAATTCTATGGACCAGAGGCCAAGGACCCACGCTGCTCAGCCTTTGTCGTCTATGGTGACACAGATTCTCTGTTTGTGGAGATAAACCCCAGGAATCCTAAGACAGGTGAACGTCTAGAAGGTCGAGAGGCAATTCAGGCCACGATAGACATTACAACTGAGGCGGGCGAATTCATTACCAAGGCCCTAAAAAAGCCGCATGACTTTGAGTTTGATAAAGCCTTCTATCCCTTTATTATCTTTAGTAAGAAGCGTTACGTAGGTAATATGTATGAGGAGAATGCAGACGACTATTGCCAAAAATCTATGGGAATTGCAACTAAGCGCCGTGATTATGCTGCCATCGTTAAGACAATCTATGGTGGAGCAATCAAGATTCTTCTCACGAATAAGGATGTAGCTGCAGCAGCAGCATTTGTAAAGAAGTGGGTTGATGAGCTAATGGATAATAAGGTGAGCTTGAATCAGCTTATGTTAACAAAGAGCTTGCGGTCTGAATACAAAGCTGCAACACCACCGGCTCATAAGATTCTGGCTGATCGTATTACAGCAAGAGATCCTGGTAATGCACCTGCATCTGGTGACCGACTATCTTTTATCTATTTCAAGCCGCCTCCAGGATTTAAGGGGACACAAGGTGACCGCATTGAAACTCCGGCTTATATAAAGGCTAATGGACTTAAGCCTGACCCTGAATATTATATTGAGCATCAGTTGGAGAATCCAGTAGGCCAGCTATTTAGTATTCTGGTAGACCAACTTCCTGGAGTTAGACCACCACCTCAGGGATGGAATTCGGATCCAGAAATGCAAGCAGCTGAGCGAGAACTCTATGCTCGTGATTATCTCTTCAAGCCGGCAAAAGCTAAGGGCACAAATACTTTAATGAAAGCCTGGGGACTATCAGATATTGTAGTTAGAGCACCTCTAGCAACTTCTATGGCATCAAGAACAAAGACCAAAGCTCCAATGGTTACACGAGCTCAGCAACTCTTTATGGATAAGATGCTCGTTGATGAAGCAAAGAGAAAACCTAAGAAGAAGTAAGATGATTGAAATACAGACTATAGATGCTAAATCTGGAGCGGCTTTACTTTCTAAATGGGAGACTGAAGATTCCTATTATTCAGGAATGAAGAATTCTATTGCGGGTGAATTAAATATGAAAGCACGGGCAAATCCTTATATTCAGAGTATTGAATCAATTGCAAAAACTGAGCAAGCGAATTTCTCATTTCCTTTAGAAGGTCCAATTCAACTTATATATTTAACTCCATCTTCAGATTCGGGGTTACCTCATACACGTGGTAAGACTGGAATAGCTATGCCCGTTTTTTTGCTTTGGGATCCAAGTCAGAAAACATTGCAACATGAATTGGTTCATTTATCACAGAAACAATTTAGAGAAAGATGGTTTAATTTTTATAAAGAAACATGGAATTTTAGAAAAGCAACTGAACAAGAATTTTTGTCAATTCCTTTAAAATGGAGGTCAAGGCGCCGTATAAATCCTGATACTCTAGGCTCACCATATATGGTTTGGAAGGACCGATATATTCCTTTATCTGTTTTTACCAGTGAGATTAAACCTGACTTACGATATACTAAGCGTGGATTTTGGGATTTGAAGATGACACAATGGACATGGGAATCCCCCTCCGGTTGGGTTAACATATTTGGGACAGGATTTAATGATGAACATCCAAATGAAATTGCAGCACATTGGATTGATGGATCTGCTGGGATTGATAAAAAGCAATATATTTATAATAAATTTAGTTAATCTGCGTAATATTTAGATAGAGATTTAAAAAATGTTTAATTCAAGTGAAATAGGATTACATTGGAAAGGATCTTTAGAGAATCTTTCTAGTGTTCCTAGAGCTAAATGTGCTATATTAGATACTTCTGGCTTATTAAAAGATATAAATGGTAAAGAAAGATGTAAAATGATTATTGAAGAAACTGTAGCAGATAATACTCTCGGAAAACTTGTATGGGTGAAACATTCTATTGGCTCAACAACTACTGATTTATTAGTAAAAAAGCCTATTTCTCAAAAGCATGCAAAACAAGAAGCAGTTATTCAATGGTTAGTTAATAAATCACTTTCAGAAAATGGTCTAGGAGAGCATTGTCCAAAAGTAATTGATATTTTTTCTTTCTCTGGTTCTATATGGTTTTCTATGGAACCTATTTATTCTGCTCCACTTCTTGATACTTATCTTCAAACATTACCAACATGGTCTAAAAAATCTAAAGAAAATGGGTTTGCCCTTATAAATATTCTTGCACAGATTGCTTTATCGTGTATTATCTTAGAGAAAACAATTGGATTTAATCATAGAGATCTTAAACCAGATAATATTTTGGTGAAATTAGATTCATTTAAACCAAGATCATTACATTGGCTAAATGAATATGATATTCATATTGCTCCTTCTTATACTGCTATTATAGTAGATTATGGATTTTCTTGCTTAGGACCTGGAAAGATTCCATGGATACAATCTGGAGATGGAATTTTACCTCCATTTGATGCATGTCCAAAAGTTGGCCGTGATATCTTTATGATACTTGTGTTTTTATTATGGCAAAAGGGAGTTAGGGAAAGTTTAACTGATGAGCATTTGGATTTTTTTAAAAAATCGCTGCATCTATCAACTGATAGGCTTACACAAATGATGAATATGAATAAAAATCCATCAGATTGGATTTATATGTTAATTACTGAGCGAGGATTTCAATGTCCCGCATTGGACCCACTTGTCTGGTTAAAGACCTGTGCTGTCACATTTCCAGAAATAGTGGTGTTTCGCCCATTTACACCTAAATGATCATCTTCATCATCACCATGCTCACCCCTTTGAGGTGGTGGAGTCTTATTTTGCCAAAGTTCATTGCATTTTCCTACGCGATGACCAGCTTCACCACAAATACAACAAGGGAAAGCTTCCATTGTTGTATATATTGGTTTTTAAAAATTCATTTTTACTTATAGTTTAATGTATTTCTAGAGTTTATTCCGGGAACCAGATGTTTTTTTAGAAGCACTTCTAGAAACACTTCTAGAAGCACTTCTAGAAACAGATGTAACCTCTTTACCAGGAAGCTCCTTTAACTGTAAGTCTGGATGTGTTCCCCATACACCGCCTTTAGCTATAGCGGCATTTCTTCTTAATTCAATTGACTGCCATTTCTCAGTTAATCCTCCATACACTCCTGTAGAACTAGTCTTGGTCCTGCTATTAAAAACATTACGTTTACCTATTTTTTCTACATATTCCATAGGTGTCATTTTATTATAAAGATCTTCAGGACTTATAGCTGGATTAAGTTGTAAGCTTAAAAAAATCAAGCACTTACGATGATTTCTTAAAACTTCAGGTCCAGGATTCAATTCAGCTTTCTGTATAATAGTCTTGCATATTGAGTGATTCCATATATCGGAACTTTCACGAAATCCACCATAAATATTCCGTTTTCTAGTTGTCATCTAATTAATAGCAAGAATCGCTGGTGGCGTATAATAAACATTCTTCAGGCCATATTCTTTCATGCATTTCTCAAGAAATACACGACACTGGGCACACGGTTTTGATCCAACAAAGGGGTCTTCATTATATAAATCTTTATTTCTAGAAATTCGAACCACGTACATCTCAGCGCCTTTTAATTCATGAATATTTCCAATTTCCTTCACCACATTGCGCTCGGCATGTATACTGCTTGCACAGTAACCAGAGCCTCTACTTCTAGAACCAAATCCATTTGTTGCTTCTGCTATAATTCGCCCACGTTTCATAAGAACTGCTACATGTATACTTGCAAAGTGTGCATATTTCAAATTAATTGTTCTTGGATTGCTAAGAATTTGTTCCAAGAGCCATTGTTCACTTTGTCGCATAATATTATTAGTTGTTAATACTTTAATGTGGCTACATTTATCAATTTTTCTACAATAATAACCATTTTTCTACAGATTTTTTTAATTTATTCTTATATGTATTCCATGATTCTAATATGGTATCATGGTATCTAGTTAATTCCGTTGGATTTTTTAAGAAATGATTTATTAAATTAACTACCTCACTCCACGTTTCTGTCTTTAAAAATGGTATATTAGAATCTAAGAGCACTGCAGGTAGCTTAGTAAATACTGGAATACATCCACATTCTAGTGCCTCATAGAAGCGATAAGTTTCGATATTATTTCCCTCAGGGCATGGCACAAATATAGTATTCTGTAGTAATTCAATATATTTTTCTTTATTAAATTGCCCAGGATCATTCCAGTCTGGAAAAAATTTTACAAGATGCGGCTTAATTTCATTAAGTGGCTCTAATTGTAAGGATCTTTCTTTCCAATTTGTTCCAGAAAAAGACCAGGTATATATACGTTTTTCTAATGCAATATTATTTTCTGTACTTTGCCTTTGCAGTTGCCAGTGATATCCCAACGGTATTGTTAGAGTATTGGTTGAACATTCAGGTCTCTTATAAAATCGTATGACACCCTTGACACCAGGTAATGAATACATTTCTATAGGATCTTGTGTAAATTCATCTGAGCAATGAATAATTTTAAATGTTAAACCTTGCCTTAAAAGATTTTTAGCCCACTCTATTTGTTTTGCCCAGTGAGGCCTTTGCATAAAAAGAACCAGTTGATGATTAGTATCGAGGGGTGCATCTGAAGAAATTGGTTCAAGTGTGAATTTTGTTTGCCCAAATAATTCTTGAAGCCACTGGCCTTCGTAGATTGTAGAATCTGTTACATTACAAATATCTAAGGAAAGAAATCTAACGGGTGCCTTTGGCCTGGCCTCATAGATTTCTTGTAGGGGGAGTGCAATATTTACAGTTGATGGCAAATTCAAGTTAAAACATCCTGTAACTTCATCTGAAGAAAAACGCTCATCATTATTCCATAGATCACTGTCAAACTTATCCTTGCGACTAAAATCATTGAAATCTGAATTAATATATGCAGGATCATCATCTTGAAAAGCACCCGCTACTAGAGGATCAAGACAATATACATTCATTTTATCTAAAGAATTAAATAAAAGATGGTCTGCACTAGTCCATATACCTTGATTCTTTACAATTGTATCTAACAGCTTCTTTGCTCCAGCTCTAGATAAAATATATCCATATGTGCAGAAATGAAATTGCCTCACAGGCTCAGCTTGACCAAAGAATGTATTTGGTTTTATTCTGCAGAGGCCTTCTATAACGGGTTCCTTTACTAATTCAAATCCATCCTTATTTGGTGGTAGAACACCACCAAGATATATACACTCCCAATTAGCAGGAAGAATTGCTTGTACCTTTAACCATGCCTCTGACCATTCAGGTTTCAGCCTTGCATCATCTTCCATAATTAAATATGACTGAATTTCTGCAGGCTCATTATTTAGCATGGTCCACAGCTTAAGATGACTTATCATACAGCCCATTACAGCCTTTTTCCAAAAAAAATCATTAGGCCTGAAAAGACTTGCAAGAGCAGGCGTTAGAGTCAAAGAAAGTCCATCACATGCTACATGTCTCTTTACTTTACCCTTGAAATATGGATGACTCTCTATAAATGATACTCTGCGATCAGGGCGTCTTTCTAAATTTACAATATAGACATCATCTATACCTGGCATATAGGGTATATGAGACTTATAATTACCACGATGAACATAAATAGATTGTCCTCCAAAATAGGTGGATCTAGCAGAATCATGATTATATACCTTTTCTAAAGGAAAACGTTTCATATTCTGGCGATAACTTAAGATACTTAGAATACTTTGGTCATGACGGTGTCCATGTATTCCATCATTATTGCAAATCCATTTTTCTCCAGCTATAATTTCACGAATACATCCCAGTCTATAGGCTTCTGCAAAAAAATCTTTTATTACAAGGCTTCCAGACAAAAATGCAATTCCACCAGCCCATATTTGCTTAGACTGTAATTCAGTATCTGATACTTCTAATCTTGAACAAAATATTGAATGACACCATGATTTATTTATTTGACTTGAATCTTCTAAGAAACATATTTTATTTTCTTTTGCTTCCTTAATCCATTCTGTTGGCCAGCGGATTAGAACGCTTCCACAATCTATATAGAGAATCATATTACTTTTTAATCTAGGGTCTTCAGAAAGTTCCTTAAAAATCCATAATTTCCATGCATAATGTTTGGGCTCCCAAAAATCATCAAACCCTTGAGGAGTTTGGGTTTTACTAGGAATCTTAAGAAAATTTGCAAATGCATACTGTTCTTTAATCTTATCTAGCATTACATGAGTAACATCATGTCCTACATATACACACACTTTCATATCACACATAGTAGTCATATGAAGTTTAACAGCGTCTAGCCATCTTAAAAGTGATGGCCAAAATTTCTCAGTGGCAAATGTTACTAGTAAATAGCCATCTAAGATACGTTCAACCATATGGCTAAATTTTTCCTTTAATTCCAAGGCAGAATCTGGCTTTATTGCCGGCACTGATACCATTTGTTCATAGAGTTCATCTGATTCATCTATCTCCTTGACTTTTTTAATAAGTTCTTCTGGACAACCAGTTAAATTAATGAATCCTTCAACTGCAAAATCTTTAGAGACATCTGAGGCACCCCAGTAAATGGGTATACATCCAGCAGCCTTGGCATGTAGGAGTTTCTCAGTAACATATCCATCTGACGATTCATTTTCATAGCATAGGCAAAATTTATAGTCGTTTAGAAATTCATGCTTTTTGAGCTCACCCCCACCACCACCAAGGCCCGCAAATATTGTGTCACCCATATTATTATATAATCTACCTGCAGAATCTACTGGCTTATAACTTGTTAGTTTATGGAATGCCTCATTGCGGATTATATTTTTAGGATTTGAGACAATAAATGCACAAAATTTTGACCTCTTAGAAGGGTTTACAGTTGTGCAAGATTCTAGTGAAATAGGAAGAGGATTCTTAATCTTAGCTAGCGAGCTAGCATCTAGATTGAACCAGTTTATTTCTAGCATCCATAGAGGTAAACGAAAATATGATGGGCTATTTATATGTTTAAATCCAATATTAAGTTTTACAGATGGGTCTATTACTGGCTCTGTATTCTCACCGGTATAATGAACCTTGGGACCTTCTATTCTTTTCCATTTAGAACCAAATGGTCCAAAAATATGAATATCATGTTTTTCACCTATGGGCATGGTTTCTAAGGAATATCCATTGACTTCTATGCCAGGTAGAGATTCTCTAAATGCAAGAATAAACATATTATAGGCTGGATTGAATTGGTCCCACATATCGGTAAATAGAATACTATATGTTTTCTCTTCTTTTGTTATATCCTTAGATGTAATCTCACATGAAGGATTAGATAATCTAGTATTTAATAACGTTAACCATTCTTTGGCTCTTGCCTCTGGAGAAAAACGATAGAGAATTTTTTTTCTTAATTCAGTTAAATTCTCTAAGTTATCTAAATAATCAATTGTTTCTGTATTATTTATTAAATTATCTAAATTATTTACTGCATCAATAATATTATTAGATGCATAATATGTTTTCTCCAGACCACATCCAAAATCCCTCAATATAGTATTATTATGAATAAGTGGAAGGCCTACCCAAGCTGCTTCTAAATTAGCTAGTTTTAATTGAACAAATCGCGAATGGGTTAAAACAATTGATAGAGGCTCATGACACCAATCTATTACACGTTGTCTACCAACTAATTTGGTGTCTACTTTGCAATTATCTAAAATATTTTCTTTAAAATATTTTGAATCAGAGAGATGTTCAGTATTGTGTATATGTATTTTTTCAAGCTTTATAGATATATTTTTTGTAAATTCTTTTAATGTTACAATTGGAATTATACATGATGAGGTATTAGTGGTATTTGTCTCAGAAACATGCAAAGACCACTTGGATATTTGGTCAACTGGAAGTAAATCTTTCACTTGTTTCCAAACAGGGCTCTGTTTTTCTTTACGATGTGCCTCGACAATCGTAGGAGACCAGAGCCATGGTGCAGTTCTAATTGGAATAGAATATAAATTTTTCAAATATACTATATCATCATGATTATTAAAAATATCTGCAACCCATATTTCGCTTAGGCCTTCTAAATTGCGATATTCTGCCCTGCACTCAAATACGGTTGCTTCTAAATCTTGAAATATAGCTGGTTTTCTACAATACCAAATGCATCTAGCAAACTTTGTTCTTTCTTCAGGTTTTAGAAAAAAAGCAACTTCTATCACTACGTCTATGGCTATATCTAATTTTAAATTATTAATATTATCTATTGTGATGAATTGGGGTGCCTCGGCTTCTAGTTCTTTCACATCATCCCACCATGATTTTTCAGAGTCCCGTTTTAAAAATACTACTTCATACCCACCTACTTGAAAAGCTTCTGCAATAGCTATACAGGAATTTGGATGTCCCGCACTGAACATAGAGTGTCGGATATCCACTGTTATTCCAATCTTCATTTACAATTGAAAAGAAAATCATGTTTAGACCAACAATTCTTTCCAGGCCTTCTGAACTTCTGGATTATATGGACTATGTCTCCACTCTAATGCAGCTGATCCAGATGCATATGTTTCCTGACTAAACTCATGAAAATCTAGAGCTTTTTGTAAAGCGATGGCACCTTTGTCAACACTGGAGCCCTCGTAATAATAGCCGGCATCTGACCAGTCTGGAGAATTATGAATAATAGGGAATCCTGAATATAAATATTCAAGAGTCATATAGTTATACTGATTATTCCATTGATGACCAATAGCAATTGCAGAAGGATTATCATTCATTATACTCGTAATTGTATTTCGGCCACTAAATATTATCTTTCCATCTGTATACAGGCTTAGATTACTTAATATACTCTTCATAAAAAAAGGGTTTGCTTGTATTCTATCTGCATTTCCTAAAATAATCTTAAAGTCACGTTTAGTGTTCTTGTAGACATTTTCTACAATAAGTAATGGAATTAATGCGCATTTCTGAAAACAAATATTAGGTTCAAGAATTACAATTATTTGAGGCTCATTTGCTGCACAAGGTCGCCACTTGAATGAGCGTGTCTTATTAAGAGTCAAGATATATGGATCCCACACATAGGGTGTTATTTTGGCTGGTCCACAATTATTAATAAAACCAGCGTATTCATTATGTTGTTTATAATGTGGAGAAACCCAGATTTCATCTAATTCTCCTGTAATATGATGGGCAAAATGTAATCCAGGATAAAATATTGGCGTCTCAATATCAATATTTAGGATATTTCCCAGATATAATTTAACTATTTTTGTTCCAAAATTACGTAGAAGTTTTCGAAAATTTGGATCTATGCTCATGGCTATTTCAATTTGCATATAAATTGGAATTGAATTACTTATTATTTCTTCAGCTGTAATCATTCGCATTTTTTTCAGAATAATTGGAACATTTTGAATATTAGAAGGTTTATCATTTATTAAAAGAATTGGTGCATACCCCATTGCATCAAATAACTTATACAGGATAACTACATTTTGATATAAGCCATTTACAAAAAGTGTCTCATTATGTATTGTTCCTGTTGCGAGTAAGATAATCTTTCTTGAAGCAAGAGGCACTAGCCTAACTTTTAATGATCTACATGTATGTGATGGACCTTCTGCACATTCCATTTAATTAAGATGATTCGGAATTTCTTAGGCCTTCTAAACTTTTAACACGTGCATCTAATTCTCTAAGCCCTTCAAGTAATAAAGGTATAAAACGAGAATATGCTATACTTGTTCCGTCACTAGTTAAGATAGGCCATGTTTTCTGCACATCTTGAGCAATGAATCCTATATCGGGTTCACCTGTATTTAACCAATTAAAGCTGCAAGGCTCTAATTTTAAGATATTATCTAGGCATGTTGAAAAAGGTAAAATATTGGTTTTCTGTGACTTATCTGATGTTTGATAGAGTGTATTAACATATGCATTCTTACTCACATATAAGAATCCAGATATATCTACAATTGTTGATGGACCTGTGGAGTTTATTTGTAGAGCAGTATTTCCGGCAGACACAAGGTTAATACTGCTAGCACTTCCAGAAATATATGTGTTGTTAGTAAATTGTAAAGTTGATACTGTATTTACTGAATTGAGTGATGTGGCTACACCATTTGAAAATAAGGAAACAGTGCTTAAATTAATATTGTCAGTAATTTGTATTGTATTTCCTGAAGTAAAACTTGTAATAAAGTCTGTTGAAATAGTTTTTGAGTCATAATTAACCATTGATTGAATATTAGCAAGATTTGTCTGAAGACTTGTTATTTGGCCAGCAGTATCTGCGGTGCTTGTAATTCCAGTTGCAATACCTTGTAGAGGTACGATATTTACTACATATGAATTTGCATTTGTTGCCATATCTGATTATCATATTTTAAAAAATCCCGTCTAAACCCGGAATCCTTGACTATAGTCAAATACACGGTTATCATAGACATGGAGAAGAGGAGTCTAAAATATTTAGATTCTTCATCAGAAACATCCGATTCAACAGATTCATCTTATTCAAGCTCTGAAGAGACACATGATTCTGCTGCTGATTTTGTAGAATTTGCTAAAAGGCTAAGTTTTAATAATAGAGGATTGAAGCCTAATGTTGAAGCATACGAAGATAAACCAAAAGATACGATAGAATTTCCAAGCACCATCACTAATAAAGTAGAATTACCAAAAACAACTGATTTAACTACTCTTTTCCTTATTGATAGTGTAAATCGTGATAAAGTTGCATTTCCTCAACCAACCAGTTTTAGCCTTAGATTACCTAGAGTCTATAAAAATGTTAAATCTATTCAATTAACTGAAGTAAAATTACTTTGTAGTTTTTACTATTTTAGTATTGCAAAAGCTAATATTTATCTCCCTATTATTGAACGAGGACGTGAATCTGTTACGACATTTAATAAATTTCCAATAACTAAATTTATTACAATACGTGAAGGAACATATTCTATAAATGACTTATTAAGTGAGATCCAAACTGAACTCAATTATACTCCATTATTTTATGATTTTCTAAATGGATTTTCAGACTTTATTAATAATTTTTCAGTAAGTGGAGATTTTAGTATAAATTTTAATCAACCAGGTGATACATATTATGATTCACTTAATTCTAAATATATAACTAATCCAACAATGGCTTTAATTATATCATATTACTGGGGTTCTAGATATGCCGGTCTAACTAATTATTCCCTAGATCAGTTAAAAGTTGCATATTATTATCCGGTATTATATGAGGTCTTATTGGATTTAAAAGATATGACTACAAAGCCCTACTTGAATTTATCACCACCTCCAAATTATGTGGCTGCAGATAATTTACCAGTTGAATCACATGTTATTTTTAATATGAGTGGTATAAATGATGAAGTTGCACTCCATTTAATTAATAATAATATAACACTATTAGATTTATATAGGTTAAATCATACATTTAGATATAGTCTAGTCAATAGATATCAAGTATCATATGATACAAATTCATTACACGTAAATTTTACTACACTCACATTAAATACATCTTTAATAAATTTAATAAATAATACTTCTTCTACTGCATTAACTGCCATATATAATAATCTTGGACTGACGGCTGCTACATATTCTAATTTGCAAAATACTGTGAGTAAGGCCACTGTTATTTATGCAGATATGTTTAATTTTTTACAAATCCAACTAGCATCTTTATTAGGTATTTCTTATGCTACTTATACTCCAGCATTTTTTAATGATCTTAATAATACTATATTTTTTCAAAATGGTATTAATGCAGTAGGAGTGAGGTTAAACTATGATATTGCATATTTAAATTCTGGACAAATTGCAATTAGTTCTTCTCAAATTGTTTACTCAGATTCTCCTGGATATTGGCCTAATATGATTTCTACAAATGGATATATTACTACTGCTTTTTCAAACATAAATTCATCAGTTTCATTAATTCCTTATAATATTGATGGGCAAAATTTCCAATTTGGTAGTCTAGCAATTGATCCAAATACATCTTATTTCAATACTAATAAGACAAATAATACAATTGATATTTTAGTTAATATTCTGCCAGCTCAATATACAATTATTAAATTTAAGTCACCCGTTAGACAGACACTTCAAGTGGAGACATTACCATTACCTCATTATTATCGTTATTCTGATTTTAATAGATTAGGTCTTTACAAGGGTGTATTAGATTTGAATAAACAGAATGTTCCTCAAGAATATTTTGATTTATCATATTCTTATATTTATAATATTACAAATAATTCAATGGATATAACAAATTATAATCCTATAACCTTGCAAGCTAATTTTGGATTTTCTTTTATTTCATCTTTTCAAGATGCTAATATAATTACATTGAATTCAGTAAATAATTATTATTACTTTGAATTTACTGCTCCATCTCCTCCTGGTTTAACAAGCATTCCTTGTATAAATAATACAAATCTAACTTTTGTTTCAATTAACCAATTAAATTTAAGCACTATTTATACAGATTCTTTTTCTGCATTTTTATATCATGATCGTGGTGCATTTATGGCAGATCTTGGCAGACAAAGGTCTGAAAATCCATTACACTATATTTCTAATATTAGCTCAACGCAATTATCTTCTGATTTAACAATGCATATAAGCACATTTAGTGGTCATAAATATTATGCCATTTTTAGAAGTAATAATGCAACTATCTCTAATATGTTAATTAAACCACTTGTTTATTATAATAGTTCATCATATATTCCTTTATCTACAGATTATACAAATTTTAATCCAAATGCAAACCCATATCTTCTTACAAATCTTTCTACATATTCATATGTTATAAATTATAATTTAGATTTTCAGAGATTACCAGTAACATCTACATTAATGAATATTGATCCAACTAATTCTTCATTTAATAAATCTCTTACAATTAAAGGACCTTTAATTGGATATGATGTAAATGGTATATCTAATGATTTAACTGATTATATTGGAAATAATACTACACTAAATAGTGTAGATCCAACTACACTAGTTAGAATCGATCCATTGAATAATTATAAATTTAAGGCAAGTTCTCCCTTTAATTTATTAACGCAAACATATTTTGGAATAAATTCATCTAATATTGTATTATCTCCACAAACTAATAATATATATTCCTTTTCTACAATTTCTACGTCACAGTTGAAAATAGTTCATTGGTATGAGGGATATTCAATCCCATTACAACTTGATGATGAGATTTTTAATTCAAGTAATCTTGGTATATTACCTACAAACTCTCTCAGTGATATTTTATCTACATTTTCACAAGATAAAAATAGTAATATTGTCTTTGGTAGAGGCATAAATGCTATAGGATTTTTACCAAATGATGGTGTATATAACGTTAATACTTTTACATTTAAATCTTGTTTTTATCCATTATCTGGAAATAGTGCTAGTTCAAATGATCCTAATTTACAAATTAAATATATTGGAGTATTTAGTGGATTGGCATTAATAAATACTAAAATATCATTATCTTCTGCATTAACAGTTCTTAAATTTGATAATTCAATTGCATATGGTCCAAATACAGCAGCAACTGGATTTTCTTATGGAACCTGGTATCAATATATTAATGATACTTTATTTATTTCTAATAATAAAACGATTAGTGGAAATACACCTCCTGCAAATAATTTATTAAGTTATGATTCTCTATATTATATGGTTCCATTTAATGCACAAGGAATTAATATGACTTACAGTGTTCTTTCAGGCAGTATTTTACCGTATCCATTAGAGCAAAATGCTCAATATAATACAACATTCTTACAAAATCAAACTGCAATAAATACACCTGGAGCAACTCCTCAACCAGGTTATATTATACCAATTTCTAAAAATATCTCTACATTAAAAAAATATGGCCCAACATCATTATATTCTGAAAGTCAATCACAATATGAACAATCGATACCTATTACAACACCCTCTATTGGTTTTAAAGAAAATTCATTATTAATTGAAGAAACTGATGCACCGTATAAATTTACTGCTTCATTCTATAATACACCAATCGTTGGCCTAACAACATATTTTTCAGAATTTTCAGATTCATTATTTATAGTTAATTCGACATCAAATATTTGTTCTAATGCAAATATTAGTTTTACTACTGCAAATTATGCAAGTTCACTAAGCACTGCTATAAATGTAAATAGTGGTAATGTATCGTGTATTAATTATATGATAAATCCTGCAGCACCTCTTCAAAATTATTCAGTCCAAGGAAAGAAGATACTAAATAAAGTATTTACATTCACACAGATGCCAGGTGATGATAGTAATATTACAATACAATCATTTGAAGTAAATAATTCTATGAGCAATTTAACATTATGGATGTGGGGCGGGGGTGGTGGAAGTCTATCCTCTCTTTCTACATCTACTGGTGGTTCTGGTGCATATATAAAAGTGAATATTAATCCACAAGCGCTGTTAAATATTAAAACCATTGATTCACCTGGAGGTATTTCTACCTTACATATTGTAGTTGGAAAAGGTGGAAATCTTGATAATTTTGTAATTGAAGATACAGTAGGTTCACTACAATTATATGAACAGATACGTTATGGTGGTGGTGGAACTACATTAACTGGTAATTTTATAGGCTCTAATAGTATAACAGTCCAAGGAGGTGGATTTTCTGGAATTTTTTCTGGCTCAAATATTCTTAATGCAACACCATTATTAATTGTAGGAGGAGGTGGAGGAGCTGGAACATTAGGCTTAGGAGGACCAGGTGGATTTGGTATATTAAATCCTCCAGCTTTAACAAGTAATTATTATTTTTCTTCAGTAGAATTTAATGGTCTCTTTTTTAATCGCCTTCCAGTTTTATCAGTTAATGATACCCTTAATATGCCAGTCTTGGGTGGAAATAGTATAAATAATCTAATTGATAATAATTTTCTCACATATTGGGAACCTGTAATACCAAGTAAATTAAATCCACTAAACTATTTTCAAACACCTAATACATATGCAATTTCTTTAAATTTTTCTAATCCTATTATATCTATATCTAAAATTCGTTTTTATGGACCAATTCAATCTAGTACTAGCAATTTACCCACTGGTTTTACTGTATACAATGATTTGAATAAGCAGCAAGTTCTTTTTTCAAATACATCTATACATCCAGAGGATTATAATATTATAGATAATGGTCAATATCTTCAGCAAGTATATGATATATTACCAACTGCACAGTTAATAAATACAACAATACAATCAAATGCATGGATAGTTGGAGGAATTAATTCAACTGATAATATTATTCAATATAGTTTAGATTCTATAAATTGGATACCAATTAAAAATATACCATTAACTTCTGTTAGGTCTATTCAATATATTTCTTCATTTAATAAATGGTATGCTACTGGGCTTGGAATTATGTCTAGCACAAATGGAGTTAACTGGTCATTATTAACAATTAATAATTATTTTAATTCTCCAATTAACACATTAGTTTATGGTAATTCTATATTACTTGTAGCTACAGATTTAGGTTCTATATATTTATCTAATAATGGAACAACTTTTAATAGTGTAGGAAACATTTTTACAAATTCTATAACTAGAATACGATTTTTAAATGGATTTTTTTGGGCATTAGGAGGTTCCTTTTTAAAGAAAAGCTCTGATGGTATAATTTGGACATCAATTCTAGCTTTTACTACTTCTATTCTTAATGATATTGCATATGGTGCAGGGTATTATGTGATTTCCCAGAATAAAGGTAATCCAGGTGATCCGTTAGTTTCAGGATTAATATATAGCGTTGATGGAATTTCATGGAATATAACAAATACAATTAATTTTTCAGGTTTAAGTATAATATATGCCAATAATATATTTGTAGCATGCGGAAAATCATATGACAATACATCATTTATAAAATATAGTTTAGATGGTTTATTATGGCTCAATAGTAATTTTCCTATAGGTGGTAATTTACAGAGAAATGATATCCAGTTTTCTGGTTCAAAATTTATAAGTGTAGGTGCTTCTTTATCTGGAACAGGTCTAGCTGCAAATCAGGTATCTATTGTTACAAGCTCAAATGGTATTGATTGGTCTTATAGTTTAACAGGAGGTTTTGATCCTGATGCAGGTGCATATAGTGCAAATTCTTCTGGATATGGACCTATTACTATTTTACCCAATATGTCTACACTATATATAGAAATACAGAAAACAACAAATATTACAAGTCAGCCAAAACTCTATGAATTTCGTGTATATTCTAGTGCTACATCTATTATAGCAGATACAACACCCTTATTAGACACAGATTTACAATCTGTATTTTATCCTTCAGAACTTTCTACAGTTGATGTAATAAATTATCCATTTATATTTACCTTTTCTTCACCAGTTCCTTTATTAAATTATATTGAATTCTATACTTCTACTGATTTAAATGTTCAGCCTACAGGAATCACAATAAGTCTCGATGCAACTGATTCATCAGTTATTTATAGTAATTCTAATATAGGTATTCATTCTACTATTACTAATAATAATATAACATATAATAGGTATAAGATATTTTTATTGCCTACTTTAATAAATATATCCACATTATATATACTTTTTAGTAAGAATACTCCTAATAGTTTACAAATTGCAGGAATAAATGGTCTATACGATCCAAATATGGAAGTAAATATAAAAATACCTGCTAGTATTAGTGATATTAATAATCGCAATCCTTATACTTTGACAAGCACAGTTGCAAATGTAATTGATAGTAACTTAAGTACATTTTGGAAGCCAGCTACATTTATTCAGGGTGATTCATTAAAAATAAATATATCATTTTCTTCTCAGGTTGATCGTATAAATCATATTCGAATTATTAATGGTCCATACCCACCTATTTCAAGCAATTCAATTACAGGAATTGGTATATATACAGATTCAACAAAATCAACACAATTATTTTTTAACAATACTTCAATTATATTTAAAAAGTATTTATCTTTTTCAATCCTTGAATTTGATACAATACCTTTACTACAATATAGAAACTTATATATAGAATTATATAAAAATACGCAAGGATTACCCATAATTAATGAAATACAGTTTTTTAATGTTGGAATTATACAAGATACAATGTCTGGATATGCTGCAGGTAATCCAGTCTTTATGTTAAAAGTATCTGATTCATATTCACATTATGATGGTGGTGGAGGAACTATATTAGTTGGGGGTAGTTCTGGTAATTTAGCAAATGAAGGTAGCTATTTAACAGGTGGTAGCCCAGCAGTTCTATTGGTAAATAAATTACTAGAAAATACACAAGCTCTTAGTGTTTCTGCAGGAGGAGGTGGTGGTGGATATTATGGTGGAGGTGGTGGTGGAATACTAACTGATGGAACTGGTGGTGCAGGAGGTGGTGGAGCTGGATATATATATCCAGATAATCAAGTATTTAACATTTTAGATTATGAAACAGGCGTTCCTAGTTTTAGCAATAGTCCTACAAATTATATTAGTCCTGGTATATCCGAACAGGAATATCTTGTATCTATTAAAGCAATATCTCCAATTGGCACATATTATGGACAGGGTGGTAATACTACAAATATAACAGGATCACACGGATTAGTTGTTTTTTCATATTCACAAAATATAATTATTAATCCGCTAGTTACTCCAGATATAATGCCACAATTTATTGATGGGTCTAAACTCACAGTATTTCAAGCTCCTATAGAATATATTACCAATGAACGGGCACTATTATTTACAGGATTTTCTGATTCTATTCAATTATCGCCATATTCTGGATATAATTGGGTGTGGTATAGGTCTTATTTATCTTTAGTTGGAAATGTATTATTAAAATCTTTTACACCTAGCACAATGACAACTTCTTGGCCATCATCTAGTTTTCCTAATTTACCTCAACCTATCTATGCATTATTAAGTGAGGGTCAATTATTTACTACAATAAATACTGCATTTACTAATAGAGTAGGTAGTATTCCACAATCAACTATAATAACTATAACTAATGCTATAAATACAGCATTTAACACTTTTCAAAATAATAATTTTATTCATATACTCTTTACAGATCCATCATATATTGAATTTACTGAAATATATTGTCTTCTTGATTACTTAAAAAATCCAGATAATTTAGCGAATCCACACGTAAATCCATTAAATCCAACTTTAGATCGTATATTTGGAGGTATCCCTAGATTTGGTTATTGGGCGAATCCATTTTTAACCAATGCGAGTTATATTGGTTTTGATGTGGCATTAGGGCAGATACCGATATCTGCTCTTTCTACTCTGGCTAATAATGGTAATCCTGTTCAAGCAACATATGCCCTAGTATTAGAACAATCACTAAGCAGTGGTGGATATCAATTTAAGGATATTATGGCTTATAAACCTACTCTATCAGATTCATTGGTAAATGGTTCTCAGTGGTTAACTGTTACACAGTTTCCAGAAGCATATGCGGTTCGTTCATTAACAAATTCGGTATTTATTGATTCAAATGTTATTGTGCAGCCTTATACATTTAAGAATGCTATAATGGCTAGATTACCATTATTTAATTATAGCGTGTATAGTATTCCTGGAACTATTCAATCAAATATATATGATATACCAATTCAAATAATTAATGATTTTGAAGGACAATCTATAAGTATGTATTCATTACAAAATAATAATATTTCAGATATAAGTAGTATAAATTTAACACAAATTCCATTTACTTCTACTATACTTTGCATGAATCAGAAACTATTAAAGAAAGGTGCGTATTTGAGTACATCTATTATAGGAACACTTGTATCTGAATACCAAAGCACTATTGTAAATGTAGTTACATCACTAAGATTTGATTCTGTGTCATTTAAACCTTTATTTGAATATTCTACTGGTTCTAGTAATTATTATAATACATTTAATTTATCCTCTATTATTTCAAATATGGAAGTAGGTAAGGCTATATTTGACTATAATGGTAATTATTATTTAACTAAAAATAATGGAAGAAATGTTCTATATGAAAATGTGAGCTCATTAGTAATTAATCCCGTAGCATTTTCATTATCTACCATAAATTATGCAAGTCCTAAATTTATTCTAACGCAATATAATTCTGGAAATCAGGCACCATATAGTGATTTTTTCATATCTAAATTTACTAATATATGGCATTTTCCTAGAAGTAATAGTTTAGAATCGTTCTATGGTGCTCGCCTTATATCTCCATATGATTTAAATATTATTACATCTTTTGCAAATCAAGTATTTTATCCAACCCATAAAATTAATTTAACTAAAGTAGGTTCTTTAAAAAATCCCATATCAAATCCAGGAGATACACAAACATATCCTTCATATCAACATACACAGATGTTTTTATATAAAAATTTCTCATCACTTGTAAATGATATTAGTGGACAATTTGCCATGGAAAAAGCTACAAATTTTTCTTATACAGATTCATTTTCTGGATATCAATTTAATTCATATATATCTAATATAAATTTAGAGCCATCTGTTACATCAGTTAATCCAGATTCATTTAATTATCTTGCAATTCGTGGATATTCTCCAACAGAAACATTTCAGAGTTTAGTGCGTTTTTATTTACCACAGCGTTATGATTATGGATATATAACATTGAAGGATTTATCAAATGAACAGATTCGTATTTCAAATACAACTAATGTAAATCCAAATTATAGGGAATTTTTAACTCTTTTTAATTCTGTATTTAGCACTAATAAAGTATATGGTTCAGTAGGAATTCCAGGATTTTCTGGATCTAATATTTCAACTGTAAATTTTGGCGATTTTTTAAGTAAATTTAATGCAATTAATTCTGTAAATTCAAGCAATAATTTAATTATTAGCACCGTAAATGGCAATAGTAATGCTGCATTATATAATCTAATTATTACAGATTTATCTAGTATTCTACCCTCTTATCTAGCAACACGTAATAGAATAACAGATCCCATTGAATTTAGTATACCATTTTCATCATGTATTTCACAAGCAAATATTGGTTCGGAGCAATATGGACTTGGATATAATCTAGGATTTGTATTACAAGATACAGACCATAATACTGTCCAAAGAGGTACATCGTTTTTTAAAATTCTTGATGACTACATTTATTTGCAATTAAATGAAGAATTTAATATGAATCGTATGGATGTAAGTAAACCAGAAAATTTTTCTAAGACTCGTGAAACTACTGCTCAAACAGCTGTATATAATTCAAAACTTATGTTAAATACATTTGGATCTTTTGCAACTACATTTGTTCATAGTCCTGTAACATTTAATCCCCCAATTGGAAAAATAGATAAACTAAGTTTCTTGTGGTATAATTCAGCAGGAGTTCTTTTAAATAATACTGATTGTGAATGGTCTGGATCTGTTCAGATTGTAGAAGCTGTAAATACTACATAATAAATAATAAACAAAAAATGATAAATATGCTTTAGTAAATTCTAAACTAGGTCAGATATGTCATCGGCTATTGCACCTATGAATCCAATGGGAACACCGTATGAAAAAGGGAGTCCTACTGAATCATATCCTATTCAGAGCTCAACAACACAGCCATTTTTCCCTCCTGTATGTCTTAAATCTCATTGGGACCCAACTAAGATTTATTCTCGAACTGTTCCTACTTCTCTAGTTCCACTTCCACTTGATTTTCGTCCTTATACCAAGGTATGTCTCGAATATAGAACAAGCGCAGCAGGCCAGAATGCTCCCGTAATTGCAGATGATATGGTATTTCCCCAAGGGGGCAATGCATATCCTCCTGATAGATATTTAAGAGCAGTTGATAAAGAGAGTATGTTAAGACGTATGGATAGACCTCTTGGCACATGTGATGCAGACCAGTATCAGCCTCCAGAGGATGGAGACATGTATGTGGATAGAATGCTAGTGCCACAATCTGCAAGGCCTCCAAGTCGTTTTGTCCAGGAAATTTCTATGCCACAAGCTCTTTTGAGAGCTGGCACATATAATTGTAGAGCACAGGCGGATGAGAAGAATTGGCTAAGATCTCCTAGACTTTTTAATAATGCAACCAAGCAAGACCGTTACATGGGGGCTACTGAGCCTCCCCGGCAGAATATTTGGTCAGATTCTAGGAGATGTGAAAATAATCTAGCTAAGCCAACTGAACAAAAATTAGAGCCAAATGGCTGTAGGGCTTGGGGCTGCTAAGTGGTCAGTAAGGCACCATGCGGCTTAGAGAACCTTTGTAAAATACGACATAGCGTTAAGAAGATGATTGAATGGATTGTTATTCTTTTAATCATATTTTGTATAATTGTCTGGCATTATTCACAGTTTACAACTCAATATAGCATATCTCAAATTAAGGAATCTCAGATTTCGACGAGCCTTCAGACATTATGGGAAGAAAAGAAACCAATAGTTGTATTTGAAGTTAAGACTCCTGGTATCTGGACTTCAGAAAGTCTAAAGCAAACTCGTTTCTGGAATGCACAGCCAATTTGGCAAGAATATGAAAATGCACCTATGAAGCCACCACCTATTCCTCCATCCCTACAACTTACTTGGTCTGAGATTTTGGGAATTTCTCAGATTGAATCTGATATCTTACTGAGATGGTTTGATATGAGCCCTTGGCTCTTTTCTACGAGAACTGAAGCACATATTGGCCCAGATGGTCTCAGACACATGTATGGTTGGGCAACTGCTATAACATGCACTCAAGGAGAAGCACGATGTATCTTACTCCATAATGCTCAGAAAGCTAAGTTGCCTCCAGGATGGAAGGGACTCAGATGGTCTGAGGCTACTGTTGCACACCATCCTCTATGGACCCAGGTTCAGAATATTGAAATTATTCTGAGACCTGGCACTACCCTTCTTGTTCCACCACATTGGATTATGGCAATAGAACCATTGGACCCACAAAAACCAATATGGTGGACACGCACAGATTTACATCATCCTATAAGTAAATGGGCACAGGGATGGAATGAGCCTTGAAAAATTGAATTTATATATATTTAGAGAAATTCGTATAGAGATGGAGTTTGTAGAGGAGCTTATTGATACCCCTTATGTCTGGTGGCAGGATGGAGAAACGACACTTGCCAAGGATGCACCCTTCTATTGTAGAACTATTCCCGAAAGTTCTATAATAAAATCTAGTGGCTGTAATTGTGCGGGACTTATTAACTTGCTGCAGTTATCTAAGGGTCTTATGGTTCCAGGAGTTCAATCAGAAGTATATTATGCAGGTGGAACCTATGTGTGGTTTGATTTCTTAGAGGATATTGGAGTTCTAGAGCCCATTGATTATCAAAAAGAATATCCGGCTGGTTCTCTGCTTTTGAGAAAGTATAGAAGTCCAGAGGATCAGGGGCATCTGGCAGTATTGTATAGCAGTGGACTTCTTTTGGAGCAGAAACTGTTGCATTCTTATCCAGATGCAGGAATTAAGATTGATGAGACAGTGAGACAATCGGATTGCTGGCTTGATGAGGCAGGGGGATATTATGAGTATATTTGTCCCAATTGGTTTGCTCTTGGATTAAATCCCACACTCTAAAAATTGCTTCTGGAAATAAGGTAGGGCTCGTAAATGTCTGATAGTGAATCAGAGGATCTAACTGATTCAATGACAAATATTCGTTCACTAGTTGAGACTTTGACACATGAGAGCAAGAAAATCTATGCAAATGCTTTAAAGATATCAAGTCTCTTTGAGCATCCTGAGCTAGACTTATGGACAGAGGAGTTTTCATTGAATGAGCGTGCATATAAGTGGGCAAAAAAGCACATGGTTTCACGGAAATGTTCTCTTTGGCAGATTCACAGAACTTTATTGGAATCTGCTAAAAAAGAGAAACGTCTGGCACGAGGACAATTAGTAAAACTTACACAAGAAGAGGCCGATATTCTGGAACTCAGTGCAACTGAATCGGTATCTGCATGGCAAGTGCTAGGAAGACTTCCAAAATTCTTTGCATAGCCTTATAAATTAAAGTAAAATTGATTATTTTTTTGTAATATAATAATTATCACAACAAACAATGCTAGAAGATATTTTATATCTTGTAGCATATAATGGTTTTGCCAAGGATATTGGTCCTGCAGTTGCATCTTGTAAGACCGCATGGACTGATGAGCGTATTTGGTATCCTTTTCTCATTCAACAGACTTATGGGCCGATGCAAAAGACAAGGCTTCAGATTCTTGCTGAGCACACAACTCTCTTACTAGGGGGCGATAAGCAACATATTGTTCTTAAGAAGGATGGTATCATGGTCTATAGACCTGAGGAACGATGGCTTGCACGACTCAATGAGCTAGAACTTATGGCAAAGAACGCAGGATATCCTGAGCTTATTGAGACAATTCTTAGTATTCCTGATACTACAGGAAGAGGACTTATCAGCATTGCTTGTAAGAATAACTGTCCAAAGATTGTTAGAGAGCTTATTAAACGGGGTGCTTGCTATAATCAGAAGGATAGTTCAGGTGCAACACCCTGTTACTATGCATTTAACTCAAAGCTTGGACGTGAAGCATGGAGAGCACTTCCTTACACTGCAGAGTATGAGTATCCTAAGTGGTGGTGGCGCTGACGCCAGTGCCCAAGCCGCCCATTTGGGTGGGCACGAGCGCAGCTGCCAGTGGGCTGTGGGCCTGGAACCTCACTGAGGGCATGCTGCCCTGGAGCGGCAGCGGCAGCAGCGGCAGCAGCGGCAGCACGGGGCGGCTGCTGGGCGTGGCTGCGCAGAGCCTGGCAGTGAATGGCAGCGTGAATCCTAAGCTAGTCAAGCAAGAGCCAACCTGGGCAGATAATATTCATATTATTCCTATTGCTCAGGCAAATATTATGTGGCAGGATTATATCGCGGAATATGTATGGCCAATTGAAGACCTTAGTAATTCTCCGCCGAAGCCAAAGAAGCTCAAGAGCAAGCTGTATAAACAGCAGTTTGGTCCAAGTAGCAAGAGGCGTTAAACTGAGAATATTCTTTTAATAAAGAAAATAGATGATTGATTTTATATATCCATATTCTTATATTGCTATTTGGTTAGGGATAATAATAGGAATTGCATTTACTACAGTATGCGTTGGTATTTTTTCAGCAGTATTTTTTGCAATCTGTATTTCTCTTGGTATGTTTCGTATAATGCCTCTTTTTCATTTTATTAATCGGTTATTCCGTGCACTTATCCCTGAAAAAATGTTACAGATAGAAAAAAATATAAAAGAATCATTTAAGATGACAGGTAATACTAGTGGTCTCAAAAAAGATGAGCACTATATTTTCATGTGGCATCCACATGGATTATTTCCAACAAGTCTTTATTTTCATACAGTTTCTCCTTTTACAGAATCTCCTCAAATTATTAAAGAATCTAAGACAGTAGCATTTAGTAATTTACAATGGCTACCTTTTACTAATGAAATATTTTATGAAACAAATATAATCCCGAGTGAATATTACGCAATGAAAGACGCATTAAAAGAAGGCTCTATATCTCTTTCACCAGGAGGTATGAGAGAAGGATTATATGAACATACAGCTATACTTTTACGACGACGTGGAATATTTAAGATGGCTTTAGAAACTGGAACACCTCTTGTTCCTATAATTACTAAGGGTCAAGAGCAAATATCAAAATTTATTGATTTGCCAAAATATATACAGAATTATCTTGAGCCATTTGATGCATGCTTTTCCATCCCCACATTGAAAACTATTTCACGATTTTTAGGAATTTTACGATATCCATTAAAAGATACTATTTATTCAATTATAGGTGAACCTATTCTTGTGGAAAAGATTAATGAGCCAAATGAAGAACAAATTTCTGAATTGCGCAAAAAATATATTGAAGCCTTGACTACAATGTATAAAAAAGAGATTGGACGAGATTTAAATATACTCTAAGTCCAATCAATAGTAATACATTGCTTTACTTGTCAGTTTCCGATAAATATCAGAGCCTTATTATCTAAAATATGTTTTTCCATTTGTGTAAATATACGCAAATGGTAATACTTCAATTTTTATATAAAGCAATTACTGTAAAAATTGCTTATTTGCTGCAGCTCATCTAGCGCACACATGGATGAAGACCAAGAAAGAGCAGTTAGTTTAGCTAAATCAGGGAAATCATTCTTTCTCACTGGTGCAGGGGGCACAGGGAAATCCTATGTTATCCAAAATATAGTGAAAGCCTTGAATACTAATGGTAAAGATGTAGCCCTGACTGCCATGACGGGTTGTGCAGCACTGCTCTTAGGAAAAGGTGCAAAGACTCTGCATTCCTGGGCTGGTATTGGTCTAGGGAAGGAAGCCGCCGAAGTCATCCTGATGAAGCTCAGAAAAGCCTTCAAGGCCAAGAAAAACTGGCTAGCTGCAGATGCCCTCATTATAGACGAGGTCAGTATGATGATGCCAGAGCTTCTGGATAAGCTTGACGTGATTGGTAAGGGAATGCGTAGATCTACGCTACCCTTTGGAGGCCTACAACTTATTCTAGTGGGTGATATGTTCCAGCTCCCTCCAGTAAATAAGGATTCCAAGGATTGTTTCTTTGTCTTTGAATCTAAGGCGTGGAAGTCTTATATTCATGATTCAGTAGTTCTCAGAACAGTGCATAGACAAACTGACCCAGTATTCTTAAAAATACTAGATGAGGCAAGATCAGGTATCTTATCTAAGGAATCTCTGGATATCTTGGAATCGAGGAAAACCAAGGCATGGAAAAAGCTAGAAATTAAGCCAACCTTACTCTTTACTAAACGTGCAGATGTTGAACAGATTAATATGACCCAGCTAAATAAGTGTGAAGGTGAAGACAAGATTTTTACAGCAAAGACAGTTAAGACACAGGCATATTTGACAGCTCATACTATTCAACAAGTTACCGATTTTGCAATTGAGAAGATGGATAAAAATGGCGCCTATGTGCCTGAGTTAACTTTAAGAAAAGGGGCACAAGTGATGCTTTTAACTAATAAATATATGGACTTTGGATTAGTAAATGGCTCACGTGGCATTGTGGAGAAATTCTGTGATGGGCCCAGCGGTTACCCAATGGTCAAGTTTCGAAATGGAGAAGTTCTAATTATTGAACCACATGTATGGGAATCGGAGGATATTGAGGGTTTGCAGAGACAACAGATACCTCTTAGGTTAGCATATGCAATCACAATCCACAAGGCTCAGGGAGCTACTCTGGATTGTGCATTAATTGATATTGGTGATAATACTTTTGAATATGGCCAGGCGTATGTTGCCTTGTCACGAGTTAGGTCTTTGGATTGCTTGTATATTTGGGATTTAACAGCTAGAGCATTTATGGTTAATCCAAAGGTTAAGGCATTCTTAGATCGTGTCTATACAATGGATTCCACCGTTACTACATCAGATCCTCAAGATTTACCTGCAACTATATCAGCCCAGAGTATTCCAAGATCTGCTGCTTGCACTGAGGTTAATGCATTAATTAGTGACGATCCGTCTTGAATATATGGAGCCATTATTCCTTTTAAGATAAATTTAATAAGATTATTTGTTCCAACCCCATTTTTAATCATTTGTTCTTCAGGATATATATGCATTAAGTCTTCATTTATTGAATTAATTGGTGAAATAATGGAATATCTAGTGAGAATAAATTCAACTACTTTTTTTTCTGTAATATTAAAACTATTATATAGGGCACTTGCATTATTCACATTTTCTCTGAGTTTTCTACAAATTGATTGAATTGATTCTATCATTGCAATAAATAAGACATGTTTTAAAAGTATTGAAAGAATTCTTGAACGTTCTAAAATAATGATATCATATGAACCTACACTTTCTTGTCTTACTTCTTCATGATTTTCCCAGGCTTTTACTAAAGTTAATGGATTAACTGAATCCATTTTTTGCATATAGCAAAAACTAAGAATACGAGCTTCTAAAGGAATTTGGCTAAAATGAGGAGCAAATGGAATTTTAGATACATATGTAATAAGAAAATCTCCAAAAAATGTTTGTGATGGGTCTTCATTTATACGCCGGAATACACAATGACCAAAATCAGCAAGACCAAATTCAAATGGTTTTTGTTTTACAAAGATATTTCCAGTATGCAAGTCTATATGAATAAGTTGTTCATTAGGATTTTGATATAACTTTTGAAGAACATATATAAATTTAGGTATTGCATTTTCAATATGATGTAATATTGTTTTATAAGGAACTGGTGGCATTGTCTTTTCTAGTTTTTCTATTAAACCACTCATTGTTATAGGATATTTTGTGATAATCATTAATTTAGAATTATTTGAAATATTTTTTCCACTTTCTAGTTTTTTCTTAAGATCTCCACATGCTTGCCCTTTTTTTGGCCAGGCCTTTATATTTTCTTCTCCTTTAGATAAACTTTCTGCATTTACTGATTTAGGTGGATGTAATTTAGTTGCAGGCTTACACTGGGTTTGTAATTTAGAAATATAGGTATTAGCTAATTCTTCACCTAAGAGCCTTTCTGCAATTTTTAGAAAATTTGCCTCAGTGTCTTTAATCGAAACAAGCTTAGAAATATAACGTGTATTTGATGTGCTTGGTGCAGGTGTATCTTCTGTTCCACTGGCACATGGCCACATAGGTTTTTCAAAAATACATCCATCAACACCTTCTCCAAGAATTTTTCCACCCTGCATATCTATGGTATCGTGCTATAAAAATTGCATACTTATTTGAACGCTATTTTATTACTAAAGTCTGCATGGATTCTTTCTCCCCCTCAAATATACTGTCCCGAACTAGAATGGAGGAGCATATTGTATCTATTATTAATGATTCTACTGTTAAATTTCCTGACGTAATGAAAGTGACTGGTTCTCCGGGCCGAAAACCAAGAGTTCCAAAAGTAGAGCCGCCCGCGTTAGTTTTGGCTGAGGCAAATTTAATGGAGCTACCTAAGCCACTGATGGATGAGCCATTACTTATTGAAAATCCTGGGCGTTTTGTTCTCTTTCCCATTCAACACCAGGATGTCTTTGATATGGCAAAGAAGGCTGTTGCAGTATTCTGGACTACAGAGGAAGTAGATTTGACAAAAGATACAAAGGATTGGGAGAAGCTGGATCAAAATACTAGACATTTTATTAAGCATGTTTTAGGATTCTTTGCTGCTTCTGATGGAATCTTGATGGAGAATCTGGCTCTAAATTTTCAAAATGAAGTCCAGTGGCCAGAGGCCAAATACTTCTATGCAAACCAGAATTTCATGGAAGCTATTCATTCTGAGATGTATTCTCTGCTTATTGACACTTATATTGATGACAGGGCTGAGAAGCAGCATTTATTAGAGGGAGCTACCACAATTCCAGCAATCCAAAAGAAGGCTGATTGGGCAAAGCAATGGCTAAATGCAAAGGAGGCAGATTTTGCTACAAGACTTGTGGCGTTTGCAGTAGTGGAGGGAATTTTCTTCAGTGGTGCATTCTGCTCAATCTTCTGGCTAAAGAAGAGTGGCCTCATGCCTGGCTTGACAACAAGTAATGAATTTATTGCACGTGATGAAGGAATGCACACAGATTTTGCCTGCCTTCTGTATTCCAAGATTAAGCACAAGATTCCAAAAGCAAAGGTGAATAAGATTATCAAAGAGGCAGTAAAGATTGAGAAGAATTTTATTACGAAGGCATTGCCATGTGAGCTTATTGGAATGAATGCGGTATTAATGAGTCAGTATATTGAGTTTGTGGCAGACAGGCTGTTAGTGCAGCTTGGCTATCCCAAGATATTCAATGTGGCAAATCCCTTTGATTTTATGGAGCGTATTTCTCTGGAAGGCAAGGATAACTTCTTTGAGAAGCGTAATGCAAATTATGCTAAGGCGGGTGTAGGAAAGACTCAGGCCGAGATGAGTTTCAGCACGGCTGAGGATTTCTAGATGTTTATAATTATATTAACGTCTTCGTCCCCCTACAGCTACTCCTAGTGAAACGGGTATAACAGGATTTAAGAAGAATGCATAATAAGGATAGTAAATAGATGCAAAAAAGAAACATAGAACACACCAAAAATAAACCATAGACCCATTATTAATCGACATATTATATGTATAAGATAGCTTTGCTGCGCCGTAGGAATATAAAAATACAAGGAGGGCACTAACAAAAAGACCTATTTTTCCTGTAACTAAAATAACTGGAACATATTCCATAGGATTGTATCCTAGATAATTTACTGCGGTATTCATCTATTATAGTATATAAATCTTACTCATCTGAGTCAGAATCAAAATCAGAATCATCACTATCAGACTCCTCAGCCTCCTGGGCTTCCTGGGCATGAATAGGCACTTGAAGAAATGTCTCAGGATGAAAGATACGCCTATAGCCATCATCCCAACGCTCAATAGTCCACATACGAGAATCTGGGACACCCTTGTGAATGCACTTTAGCAGCTCATTTTTTATCTTCTGGTTTGGAGTAGTATTAATCTTTAGCCTCACTGAGACAATATAGTTTACCCATCCCTCCTTAAGATAAGCCCACTCTGTAGGCTTATCTTTTAGAGAATCTGGTTGATACATGCCACTCTTCTCAAAATCAACCTTCTTTTGACCAAGAGGTAGATTCTTCTGAGTCAGAAGATGTGCCTTGCGAGCGTTAATAGATAGACTGTATAGAATATATCCTGTAAAGTTGCCAATATCCCAATAAGCATTCAGCCACTTCTTGGGCTTTTTAGCAGCAAGACGAGCCTGGACTGCCTCATACACCTCAAAGATGCGCTCAAGATCACGCTTCATTGCAGCCTCCTTTGCTGGAGAAATAGGCACCACAATAAGCTCTCGTCCATTCTCATAATTCATATTTGCATTTGCAGGACCATATGCAAGGCCAAGAGCAAGGGCAACTGCACTTACTAGCCATCTACGACGCTTATCTGCAGAGACAAAGCCCTCAGGAGGCTCTGCAGGATCCCCACGAATACCCCAAATTGCTGCGGCACGGTCATGGTAACCAGACCCAATTGTCATCAGCTGCTTCTTTACAAAACTAACAAGTGCAGATGCATACTGGGCATGGTAGCGTTCACCAGAAGAAAGGGGTGCACCATTTTGGTGCCAGTCAAAGATCTCAATGCGATCCAGGGGTGTAGCATTACAGAATGTCCACGCAACGATAATCTCATGGTCAATCCGGGCTCTATCATCCGTGCTCAGTTGAGAATATGTGAGCTCTTCACCATTCTTCTCAAATGCTACAGCAAATAGATTCTTGCGGAAACGGGAAACCGTAGTAATACGTTGACGCCCATCCTCAAGGATGTGCATAGGGTCACTAAGGGCCTCCTTGCTCAGAAGAATTGAGGGAATAGGATAGCCCTTCAGAATACTCTGAATAAACTTGCATTGACGTCCAAGGTCCCAGCAAAACTCACGCTGATGTGGGGGAATCTTAATACGCCCCTCGTCAAAGTCTTGAACAAGATCTGCAAGGGGGTAAGGTGTAAAAGACTTGCGAATGCGTGAAATTGGTAGACTTACTGACATTTTTGTATACTTTCCAAAAAACAGCCAGCAACTTCAATTTTGCACTCGGTATTTGGCGTAGCCCTAAAAAATGAATGTATACATTTCAAGATAAGCAGCATGCCAAGCCACGGAGTTGAGATTATTGATGGGATTCCTGTTCATCTAAAAGATGGTATTATGCTCGCTTTTCAGCATGGGAGCTCTCTAAATGCAGATTTTGCATTAAATGTACCAATTAAGCTTGGAACATATGATTCTACTACAAAGAGGGCCACATGGTCTACATCAGATGCAATAACACAGTGGCTTGATACATTCAGAGCTACAATGACAGGAAGATCACGAAAGTAAGGCCGGGATATATTTCACGTATAAAAAATGAATATTATTTTTTCTATTAACATAGGTATGGATAAGACAATTTATATGGAAAAGCATTTCATTGAGGCTTGGGGTCTATGGTGGGTTCATTGGCAGAAAAATACGAAAGAACGCTTGCAGAAACATAGTATGTCTCCAAAAGTGTTTGTAGATAAGCATTTAGTTTCCACCGAGAGCGAAAGCTTTTCCAGCAACACCACAAGGAACTCCGTTAATACCTTGGTTCTGTTGCCCAAGTAAATATTGCATCCGCTCATACCCAGACTTGAATGTAGGATTGCCAGTTGCTTGAGTTCCTAGAGTTCCATTTTGAGAAGCAGTAACGAGGGAATTTTTTGCTAGATAAACAACATTAGCCGAATTCTGATATGCTACAGAATCAAATATAATAGGAAAATATTGCTGAGTTTTGCATGCACATATTCTTGAATTAGCAGACATTCTACTATTCAACTATATAAAATTAAATTTGGGCTACATCATTGTATAATCCTGCAGCTGCGCCATTTGGATCATTCTGAGATAAAATAAATTG
>Ga0214923_10001505_pt1 | contig 32965 bp, 27 predicted proteins | sample LL1510_MetaG_FD_177993 | JGI IMG/M metagenome (GOLD analysis project Ga0214923, IMG submission 177993) | Freshwater microbial communities from Lake Lanier, Atlanta, Georgia, United States - LL-1510 | ecosystem: Environmental > Aquatic > Freshwater > Lake | place: USA: Georgia | collected...
CTCCTCACTCGATTATTTACCGCCAGCCCCGCTGGCTAGGGAGGTCAACATGCTTCTTGCCAACTAATTATGAACTCTGTATCTGGTACAAATTCTCCCGGCCGGTCATCCCCAGCTATTATTGGTAATCGGAATGTTCATCTGGGTGGCATACTCAATGGCTTTTATCGCATCTGCTTCGCTCCCAGACCCATCGGCGGCAATAAATTTCAAAGGAACTAAACTCGCCCGCCAGTTGATCCCGGTCATTCCAGTTCCATTATTACCCGTTGCACCGATAGTTCCTGCCACGTGAGTGCCGTGCCCGGAATCATCCATGGGATCGTTATCGTTATTGATAAAATCGTAACCATGGATGTCATCCACATAGCCATTATTGTCGTCATCAATTCCATTGGTGGATTTGTCGTTTCCGTCCGCATCGGTTCCCACTTCGCCCTCATTGGTCCAAATATTATCCACTAAGTCAGAGTGCTGATAATCAATCCCCGTATCGATGATCCCCACCAAAACATCGCGCGACCCTTTTGTAACCTCCCATGCTCCTTCGCTGCGGACTTGTATGAGATCATCTTGATTGGGATAAGCTGGGTCATTGGGAACTGCTGACACTTTCAAAATCCCATTGGGAACTGCGTAATCAACCGACTGCACTTCATTTAAAGCAGCGACAATGGCTAGGACGTCTGTTCGTGTGATGGCTTCTGGAATTTTTAGTAAAAGAGCTTTAGAAGTTTTAAACTGGTGGATCTGGGTGGCCTTTAAAGCACTCAGCGTTTCCTGTACTTTTTCCAAGTCGGTTCCGTCTTTAAACTTAACAATCACTTGCCGGGGTAAAAACTCTTTAGCTAATCGGAAGTCGCGGATAAAGCTGTCTAGTTGCTTATTTGTCATCTTGGACAACACTGATTTGAGCTCGTTCACTCGCTCCCCATCTATTGAATGGTATTCTTTCTTGCCAGGGCAAGCGCAACCGGTGAATAAAAGAAAAAGAGAGAGAAGACTACAAAGAACGCTACGTCTTATAAATGCTTTCACTCAACCCCCGAAGAAATTAATTCTCAGAAGGGATGCAATAGCTGTTCCTGTATCCTAAGTGAATACTGACGCTCAAAAATACCAACATAAAGATTTTTTGAGTTATTTGCTGTAAGACTATCTAAAACTTATCGAGGAAGAATACGCTGGTATTCAGTGGGATATTCGACTTTTAAAGCCACCCCACTGAGCTTCATTTTGAGAGAGAGATTTACCAAATAAGAAGCCATCTTTGCACCACTCTCGGGAGAAAACCCTCTTTGATGAATATTTGAAATACAGTTCCGTTCGGAATCTTTTCTCCCAAGCTTTGGTTCATAAGTGAAATACACGCTGAGAGAATCGGCACTGGCAAGACCAGGTCTTTCTCCAATGAGCATTATGACCGATCTGGCGCGAAGAACTTCCGCCACTTCATCCCCTAAAGCAACACGGGCATATCTTGCTATAACAAGGGGGCCCAAGCTTAGCCCAGACTGCTTGATGTCTTGAACAAACTCCTTTAGAAAAGCATTCGCATTTTCATGAAGCGCTCGTGCAGATAAGCCATCAGCTAAGACCAAAACACAATCAGGAGATTGTTCCTGGTTTATCCAGTTCTTTAGTTCTTTTTTAGATTGGGGAGAAAGCTTACGTCCTTTATCAGGGTTTACGAGAAATTCCTTTTTGGAGGAACATTGAGATTGAATCAATATGGCTTGAGTTGCAATTTGTTTCTCATCCAACTCGTTCCAGACACTATCTCTCGCAATCGAATGGGCAAGACGAAACTTAAGAAGTTCCTGCGTGGGGACAGCATTTCCCACTCTTCCCAATGCGATTCGTGCATGCGTAAACTTTTTTAAAAAATCCCAATTGTTTTTCATTTATTTCCTGAAAGAAGCTGAGAAGCAGCTTTTAAGAGCCCCTGGTTTTCTCCCTTCATTTTATTTAGCCAGACTTCAAACTCAGGCGATGCCTTAAGCCCCAAAGCCTGGCGCAAATAACAAGCATCATGAAAGGAAGTAGATTGGTAATTCAGCATAATGTCATCGGCGCCAGGTACTCCCATAAAGTAGTTACACCCCGCGACTCCCAAAAGTGTCATCAAGGAATCCATATCATCTTGATCGGCTTCTGCGTGATTGGTGTAACAAACATCACATCCCATCGGGAGCCCCAGCATTTTGCCGCAAAAGTGATCTTCCAGTCCGGCTCGAATGATCTGTTTTCCGTCGTAAAGGTATTCGGGCCCGATGAATCCCACCACAGTATTCACCAAGAAGGGACGGAAAACTCGGGCAAATCCGTAGGCCCTTGCTTCGAGAGTCTGCTGATCCATTCCATGATGGCCCTGGGCAGAAAGACAAGATCCTTGTCCGGTCTCAAAATACATGACCTGATCCGCTCCTCGCTTGAGATCTAAAGCAGCTTCACGGGCTTCGCATAACAACTGATAATTTACGCCAAAACTCTGATTGGTGATTTCTGTCCCCGCCACCGACTGGAAAACAAGATCGACAGGGCTTCCCTTTTTAATTGCTTCTAGTTGATGCGACACATGCCCCAAAACACAGGATTGAGTGGGAATGGAAAGGGAATCAATCAGATGAGAAAGAAGCTTTTGAAGCTCCATCATTCGCTCAAGGCTGTCGGTGGCTGGATTAATTCCTATTACGGCATCTCCGCACCCATAAGAAAGCCCATCAAGGATTGCAGCGGTTATCGCTTTCACATCATCAGTTGGATGATTTGGTTGGAGCCGAATGGATAGATGCCCCTTTTTTCCTACCGTAGAACGAAAGCGAGTCATAACACTTGCTTTCTGAGCGGCAGCGATGAGATCTTGATTTCTCATGATCTTACTCACTGCTGCAACCATTTCGGGAAGAAGCCCGGGAGCGAGAGCAGAAATTTCTAATTCAGTGGTCTTGGTATCCAGGAGATACTCTCTAAAATCCCCTACGGTTAAATGAGAAACAGGCTGGAAAGCCTGCTCATCCCACGAGTCACAAATCACACGAGTCACTTCATCTTTTTCGTAAGGAATGAGAGGAAATCTGACAAAGTCTTTTAGGGGAACTTCGGCTAAAGCCATTTGAGCGGCTACCCGTTCTTTTTCACTCTCAGCGGCAACCCCTGCGAGGACATCTCCTGAACGAAAGGGAGATGCTTTTGCAAGCATCTCCCCAAGATTTTTAAACGCAGCCATCGCTGCATCTTACCTCGTTTTACACCAAGGTAAATCGGGCGAAATAACACACATCATTTGGCACATCGCTGGGTCGCCCAGTGGGCACTCTTCATCAGGCGCTTGAGTCTCGGGAACTGCTACTCGAATCTTGAGAGATTCATTCTTTTCGCCTTTAGAGTCAGTTACTGAGACAGTCATTTCTCCTGCTGCTTTCGCAGTGAGAAGCCCTTTCTCATCAATGGTCGCGACAGAATCGGATGAAGCTGTGAACTGATAGGGGCCCTTTCCTCCCATCGCAGTGAATTGAAACGTTTCCTCAGGAGCAATCGTAACAGCTTGGGGGATCACAGTGAGTGAAGAAGCCCGAGCTCTATCAACCGCGGCTGCCGCGTCTACACGGCAATCACAGGCTGTTTCAATCGCTACTTTAGTTCCTGAAGCCTGGAGAAGCGCTTTCATTTCTACTGGATTGAGATCGGAATTATGAGAAAGAACCAAAGCAGCAAGACCTGACACCAGGGGAGTTGCCATGGAAGTTCCACTCAAGTTGCCATACTTCTCTTTGGGAAGCGTGCTGTAAATATCTTCGCCGGGAGAAGCGAGACTAACCTTTGCTTTCCCGTAATTTGACCAACTGGGTTTGCTGTCTGCATTACCCGAAGCGGCCACGGTAATAACGTTAGGAAGTGGCGTGTTGGCTGGATACACTTCATAGCGATCATTGTTCTTCCCATCATTTGCAGCCGCTGCGACAAAAAGAATGTTTTTGTCATTAGCCCGGGAAATCGCTTCTGTAATCGGCTGAGCTTGAGAAGCACTGACTGCCGCTCCCCAGCTTGCACTGATAATGTGGGCACCGTTTGCAATGGCGTAGTCAATCGCTTCCACTGCGCTCATCAAATCGCCCGAACCATCGGCCCCTAAAAATCTTAAAGCCATGATGGAAACTCGTTGGCTCATTCCGGATATCCCTTTTCCGTTATCTCCCACTGCTCCAATGATTCCAGAGCAGTGAGTTCCATGTCCCGGGTTTTGTGCACTGGTTTCATCTTGGGGATCAGCGTCTTTTCCAAAGAAGTCCCAGCCGTTGATGTCGTCGACGTAACCATTTTTATCGTCATCAATCCCATTCCCTGGAATTTCTTTTTTATTTACCCAAAGGTTGTCTTTAAGATCACTGTGCAGAAGGTCAACTCCTGTATCAATGACTGCGACTCGGACATCTCGACTTCCGACTCCTAATTTCCAAGCTTTCTCAGCACTCACTTTTCCAACGGACCATTGTTTTGAAATTTCTGGATCGTTGGGAAGGTCGAAAGCTTTCAATTTGAAGTTTTCAACAACATATTCGACCTCGGGATTTTTCATGAGATCCGCTAGAACACTGGCGGTTTGCTGTCGGTTGTTTTTATTCACTTCGACTAAAACAAGATTACCTGCTCTATGGTTTCGGACCACTTTCGCAGAACCGACCGAACGTTGATTGATAGCTCGATTAAATCCTTCTCCGCCTTTTTTAAACTTAACCACATAGTCGGCTGAGAAAGTTACCGTTGAAGTGATAAGGGCCAAAACACCGACGACTAGCTTATGATTCACCATGATTCCTCTCGTTTATGAGTTAATCGTGAGTCCGAAACTGCTAATCACGAAAAAATTAATTTTGCTGCTGTTGCTTGATTGAAAAGAATATCGATAAGTTCTTAGAACGTAAAGAAAAGTTCTTATGATTCTTGATTCGAAAGCCTCAACTTTTGGAACTCTTTGTCAAGATTGCCGGTAAGCATCATCCAAAACATTTTCCAATCCGCTAAAAAAGAAAAGAGAGGATATTTAAAAGTAGCCGGTTTATTTTTTTCAGAAGCAAAATGACCCCACCACGCAAAGCCATAGCCCACAATCAAAGCTAAAAATAACCAACCAAATGATCGAGTCAAAAAGGTGACACCCACCAGAGCTGTTGCAAGCCCGGTCCCAAGAAAGTGCTGGAGACGACATCGCGGATTTTGGTGTTGGCTCAAATAAAAAGGCCAGAACTCTCGAAAAGTTGTGTAGATTTTATCTTCAGTGCCCACTGGTCTTTGATAGCACATTCAAGACAACGACTCCAGAGGCGATCAAAAAGATCCCAATCCACCCCATGAGATCTACTTTTTGTCCAAAGACAAATAGTCCCACCAAAGTGATAAGAAGAACGCCCACCCCCGACCACATCGCATAAGCAATTCCCACGGGAATTGTCTTGAGAGTCAAAGATAAAAAGTAAAAAGCAGTCCCGTAACCAATGACCACTAAAATCGAGGGAGTGAGTTTTGAAAAGCCTTCTGATGCTTTGAGTGCTGAGGTGCCGATGACTTCACTGACAATCGCGATGGTTAGATAGAGATAATTCACACGCCTCTCCTAATGAGATAGTTTGGGCGTTTTTTTCTTTAATGTAAATTCAAAATAGTCTCGAAAGTAGCCATTGTAATAATCTGACTGACCATCCCCTAAAAGATCTAATCCGGTGTAGAACTGCGGGCTATAGACAGAAAAACGTCGCGGATCCGTTACAAAAAACATTAACCGCCCGTCATCTGAGCTGCGCTCCATTCTGTTCATCCACGTTTCTACGCTGATGGCAGATTTATAAATAGTATCTGTGGCCCACCACGTCCCCCGCCCTTGAGCCTTTAAAATGGTAGACACGTGAAAATGCCATTTCTCATTTTCTAAAGAACCGACCGCCCAAATTTTTCTGATTGCTTCAGGCTCGATGTTTCGTTGGATAGCTTCGTGGTGAATCAGGCTTGCTCTCCCAAAACAAAATCCAAAGCACTCCTCCGGATCATAATTTGATTCTCGCTCAGTACCGTTAACAGGGTGCTTGGCCATATTCTTCACAAAAGTATCAGCTTCTTTTTGTGTGATGGCCTTTTGGCGTCCCTGAAAATCTCCGATAAGCGGTTCTCTCAGCGCCTCTTTGATTTCTCGATTATGTTCTTTAATAGTTTGAGGGCTTGCTGCTTCTTGAATGTCTAAAAGCGAACCTTGGGAACTTCTGGATTCGATACGATACAAGGAAGATGCTAACGCTTGAGGTCCCGGGCCATGGATCGCAAGTTTTTTAATGGCTCTTTCGCACGCTTTAAAATCAGCAAAGCTTTTCCCTTCGTGACAAAGGCTTACAAAGAGCAATAAAAAAATGACTCTGAGAGGACTCACGCCCTGTTTCACTGCAAAACTCAGTCCCGCATACAAAAAGAAAACGCTGCTTCAATGGCGCTTGATCCCGCTCAAATCTGTTTAAAGTTAAGTCAGTTCACTGACAGCCTGTGAATAAGATACAATCTCATCAAAGGAATCTACTTATGAGCTCGACCTCGTCTCTTTTTACCTCCCTCAAAATCAAAGATCTTACTTTTCGAAATAGAATTTTTGTTTCCCCCATGTGTCAGTACTCGGCCTGTGAAGGAGTTCCGAATGACTGGCATCTGGTTCATTTAGGGAGTCGTGCAGTTGGGGGAGCTGCACTCGTCATGGCTGAAGCCACGGGAGTGTCGGCCATTGGCCGAATCTCCCCAGCGGATACAGGCCTTTGGTCTTCCAAACAAATTGCCGGCTTCAAACGCATTACCGATTTTTTAAAATCTCAAGAGGCCGTTCCGGCGATTCAACTGGCGCATGCGGGAAGAAAAGCTTCGACAGCCGAGCCTTGGAAGGGGGGCAAGCCCCTTTCGGAAAAAGAAGGCGGTTGGAAGCCCCTGGCTCCAAGCGCGTTGGCTTTTTCTTCTGGGTATCCGACCCCCAAGGCGATGGATGAAAAAGACCTTTCACAACTCATTTCAGACTTTGAAAAATCTACCCAATATGCCTTGGCTGCTGGATTTGAAGTCGTCGAAATCCACATGGCACACGGATATCTTCTTCATGAGTTTTTGTCACCGCTGACTAACCAACGGCAAGATGAGTATGGTGGTTCGCTAGAAAATAGAATGCGGCTTCCTTTGAAAATTGCAGAAACGGTCAGAAGGTTTTGGCCAGAGCACTTGCCTGTTTTTGTTCGTATCTCGGCAACCGACTGGGTAGAGGGAGCTTGGGATCTTCCTCAAAGTATTTCTTTTTGTAAAAAACTTAAGGAGCTTGGAATCGATTTCATTGATGTCTCCACGGGGGGAACGGTACCGGATGCGAAAATTCCCATCGCTCCCGGCTTTCAAGTTCCCTTTGCAAAGTCTATTCGAAAAGAAGTTGGAATCCTAACGGGAGCTGTCGGTTTGATTACTGAAGCGAATCAAGCAGAAGACATTTTAGTCTCTGGTTCAGCGGACGCCATCCTCATTGCTCGTGAGTTTTTACGCGATCCTTATTTCCCTCTGCATGCCGCGAAAACATTGGGAGTGGACTTAGCTTGGCCGAATCAGTATGAGAGAGCAAAACGTTAAGAGGGCTGATTTTTTTTGGCATTCTGGTGCCTTGTGGTAGCAACTCGAGCACCAAAAAGTTATTTAAAACGCTCCCCTCGGTTTATTGACAGTTTTTTTGATTCTTCACATGGGCAGAGGATTGAGCGAAAGGAGCCTTGGCTTCGAAACTGTCAAAAAATCTGAAATCTTTTATCCTAGTTTTGAGAGCAAGGCGCCCCGTTTTGAGGATGAAAAAAAACAGAGCCTTGATTTCTCAACTCCTCTTCGAAACCTCAGAGAGGTTCCAAGTAAAAATCTACAACAACACTCTCAATAGCAACCACATCCACCTTTTGGTAAAAGCGCCCGGTCAAAAAAACCTTCACGATTTCTTGAGAGTCCTATCAGGGCAAATCGCGCAAAGAATCACCAGAGCGGTAAGGGCTAGAAACCTTGGGGCTTGTTCCCTATCAACCCCGATTAAAGAAAGCAGCCCGCAAAGAAAAAAAAAGCCCAGTTTTTTCTGTCTAATCTTTTGACACTTTGAGCTTGGTTACCCATCCCCTCTCTCCTCCTCACGCCTAGAACAGGTGGTCTACACCTTGCATTTTTTAATCGTGTTTTCATTGGGGCATCATGAGGCAACTTCTTCACAATTCATTTTTCTTGGCTCTGCTTGCCTTTCTTTCAGCAAGCGTCGCTCCGGCTGCCAACGAATGTGAAGGCACCTTTATAAAAATCTATAATCCAGACAAGGCGGTCTTTAAGCCCACATCGCCTAGAAAAGATCCTTCCCGAGCAGAACCCCCTTTCCGAGGTTCCCAAGAAGAAGCTAAGAAGCTCACTGAGTTCTTAGAATCGCCTCTGAGTGATAAACCTTCTCTTACAGTTCTCCTCACGCTTTCCTCTAAACAATTATCTCCGGAGCGGGCAAAAGCTTTCTCCGATTGGCTTTTAGGACAATTTGCAGAAGATGCAATCGTGAACTTTGAGGATCATTTTTTGGGTAGGCAGCGCACCGAATATCCCGAGGGCCCAAAACGTTACAATAAAAATGGGGAGAGGCCGTTTGATGGGTATCTGGCTGCGAGGAACACCTTAGCCTCTCTTCCGCTCGAATCAATTAATATCCAAAGCATCAAAGAACTTCACCGACAAACCATGTCTCGCGAGAGCATTCGAGGCGATAAGGGCAAAGTTTTTCAAGCTGATGGTAGGCCCGCTAGAAATTCGCAGGGGCTAAAAGATTCGGAATTAGGAGTCATTCGGGATGAGAATGTCGGCTTTGAGATAGAAGGAAAACATCTTCCCCAGGGAGTTTCGGCGGTTGGGAAAACGCTGACACATCTGATGACTCTGAACCCTTTCTTAGAAAAGACACGAGAAGGCTTTATCAGCTATGCTCCTCTTTCACACTGGTATCAAATCGATGTTCGCAAACCACTTTCAACAGGGCTCATTAAAAAGATTCAGGCGCTGGAGCAAAAATATGGTGAAAAAGGCCTCGCCCAAAGAGATTTACCCGAAATAAAAGCGGTTCAACGGGAACTACTTGAAGAGTTAGCAGCAAGAACTTGGGAAGAAGCAAAGAAAGATGTAAAAAATGCCAAAAACAAGAAAGAAGTGATTGCTGCAATCGCGCGATTTCAACGAGAATTTGCCTCCATCCATCCCTTCATCGATGGAAATGGAAGAGTAGCCCGTCTTCTTACGGAGAAACTTCTGGAATCTCGCGATCTCCCCTCTCCTCTTTACCTTCATTGGGGCGAAGATTTGGTTTTAAACCCAGCTGAGAGCGAAGGTCATTTAGCACACAGCGTGCAACTCTCTGAGGAGTTTCAATCTTCCCTCCAGAAATCCTTGAGTTCCGGGCAAGGCTTCGAGGAAGTTCTGAATCCCGTTCTTGCGATCAGAGCAAAAGAAATCTTAGGAGATCCTACTGGGAGTTTTGATTCGACTGCTTTTTTAAAATGGTGTCAGGAAAATCGCCTCAACCTGACTAGCTTTAAAGAAGCGGTTTTAGATTTTTCGAAAAGCCATAAGCAAAACGAAACACTTGAAGAGGAATTTACTCCTGAAGTTTTGGAAAGAGCTAAGAAGATTATGGCGAGCAAAGCCCCTTACTTTGACCCCGAAGAGTTTATGCTTTGGCGACGGGAACACTCTCAACCCAGAAGGCGACTGGAAGAAGAGGTAAGAGATTACGCTAATTGGGTTCACGATCACGTATATGAAGACCATTCGGGGGCTGTTCGACTTGCTCCGCCGAGTTTCCAGCAGACTTTTGGAAAACTTTCAAAAACTCAAGAAGAGTACGATGGGAAAATGAAATCTTTCTACTCCAATGAAAAAATTTATCGGGGAGTTCCGAGTAATAAGTACCTAAGCGATGGGGAATTGGCGCAACTTTTTGTCCATCAAAGTGGCCTCACGATAGGAAATGGGGTTTCCCCTCGCGAAGCTCCCGAGAGCGCCTTGCCCGCCTTTCAACAGTTCAACGCAGGACTTTTAAGGGATGATGCGCACTTAAGAAAACAAGTTATCGATCATAAAAATGGCATCACCGATGATTATCACATGAGTGGGATGGTTTCCTTCAGTGAAAAAAGACACGTGGCCGATCATTGGAGTTGGGATCCGGCTCAGCTCTATGGGTTTGTCTTTACCGCCAGGAAACGACAAGTGGGAGTGGTCAATACAGCAAAGCATACTAATCGATTAGACCAGTTAGGAATGCACAATGAATTTGAAGAGGCCATGGTCGGGGGGGTGGATCCGGAATCCATCATGACTGCAGAAATGATTCAACACAATGCAGACTTCGAAAGTGCGACTCCCGGAAGGATGAAGCGAGCCACGAGAATCAGTTTTGATAAAATTCAGATAGCAGAAACGACCTATAATCAAATGGGACAGCCTCGCTTGGGCAACAGAACTACTTGGCAAATTCTTCCCGATGGAACCGTGAAACAAATTGTCGAAGAATCAGGGACTCAGTGAACCAGGGTGCCGACCAACTTTCCAATGAGATCGGTTGCCCCCATAGCAAAAGCCCCCCAGAACCCCACTCTTATCGCCCCTTTCCAAACCCCAGCTCCCCCTGCACGAGCAGATAACATCCCTAAGAGGACGAGAAAACCAATCGACGAAATAGAAACGCTGGGAATTACTTTTTCTGGAACCGAAAATAAAACAACTAGGAGGGGCAGAATAGCTCCTATCGAAAAAGTGGTTGCCGATGCGATAGCCGCTTGGATCGGCCGAGCAGCTCCCAAATCAGTGATTTGTAACTCATCTCGTGCATGACTTTTTAAGGCATCTTTTTCCATCAGTTGAACAGCGACTAGTCGGGCCAAAGCAGGCTCGAGCCCTCTGCCAACATAAATCTGAGCCAATTCCTCCGTTTCAAAATCTGGATTGGTAGCGAGTTCATGTCGCTCTCGGGCCAAATCAGCTTTCTCGGTATCAGACTGGGAACTGACCGAAACATATTCTCCTGCAGCCATCGATAGTGCCCCCGCGACAAGTCCTGCAATTCCAGTGATGAGAATCTCATTTCGATCGGATTTTGCAGCCGCTACGCCGACAATTAAACTCGCCGTTGAAACAATTCCATCATTCGCTCCAAGCACTGCTGCTCTTAACCAACCGATGCGTTCAGCTCGATGGGACTCTGAGTGTCTTCCAAAAATCGTCATTCAAACCCCCTGCCGACATGATAGATGACAGGTCTCCTATTTGGAAATAACTTGTTTATATGAAAATTCCACGTGAAATTTGGGCACTCGGATTTGTTAGCCTCTTGATGGACATCGCTTCCGAAACCATTCACGGACTCCTTCCGGTATTTCTCGTAACTACTTTGTGAGCCAGTGTCGCTTCAGTCGGATTTTTTGAAGGTCTTTCTCAAGGAACGGCTCTGGTTTTAAAAGTTTTCTCAGGACCATTCAGTGATTGGCTAGGAAAACGAAAACCCGTTGTTCTCGCAGGGTACCTCCTGGGGGCTGTGAGCAAACCCCTCTTTGCGATGGCCAACACAGTCGGTCTTGTCTATTGCGCGCGCCTCATCGACCGCATGGGAAAAGGCATTCGCGGGGCACCTCGAGATGCGCTCATCGCTGATATCGTCGCTCCCGAGATCCGCGGACAGGCTTTTGGTCTCAGACAATCACTTGACACAGTGGGAGCTTTTTTAGGTCCCCTTCTCGCCATTTTTCTCATGTGGGTTTCTCATGACAACTATCACTTGGTGTTTTGGTTAACTCCCATTCCCGCTTTTCTGTCTGTCTTTGTCCTTCTATGGGGGGTGAAAGAAACTGAGAAGCCAACCCCTTCTAAATCTTCAGCTCTTCAGCTTCGAGATCTTGGTAAATTTAGCAAGGCTTTTTGGTGGGTTGTGGTGGTCGGGGCAGTTTTTCAGTTAGCACGATTTAGTGAGGCCTTTTTAATCCTTCGGGCAAGGGAATTGGGCCTTGGTTTAGAGCTGGCTCCGCTCGTTCTTATCATCATGAATCTGGTTTACAGCTTTACCTCTTACCCTGCCGGAAACTTATCTGATTCGATCAAACGCGAATGGCTCCTGATGGCAGGGCTCTTGGTTCTTATCCTGAGTAATTTTTTCTTGGCCTTTGGGACCAATCTTTTTTGGATTTTTTTGGGCATCGCGCTCTGGGGACTCCATATGGGTCTGACTCAAGGCATTTTAGCAGCTTTGGTTTCCGATCACTGTCCCATCGAACTTCGAGGAACTGCCTATGGGCTTTTTAATTTGTTGAGCGCGCTGGCCTTGCTTCTCGCAAGCTCATTGGCCGGATTTCTTTGGGATTCTATGGGAAGCCAAACAACTTTTTTAGCAAGTGCTGGTTTTTCATTATTGGGATTTGCACTTTATGGATTTTCTCGACTTTTACTCCGCTAAGGTTTACTTAACTCTTCGTCGATCACCCTACGGATGGACAAATTATTGCCTTAGCAAAAAAGTTTTTTAAAGCACATTTGAGATTTGAATAATTTGTAATCTTCTTAGACAAAGATCGCCTATCCATTAGACACCTCTAAATCGGAACAACTTTTAGGCTCAGTTTGGAACTTGGGAAACCACAGCCAGGTACTGAAAAGCGAGCCCATTGAAGTACAGTTTCCAATTCAAGGAGCAGATGGGACATCGAGGTGGTTTTTAGTTCGTGCCGTCCCCATCGGTCAATTCCTCTCCCAGTCATGACATCCCCACAGAGAAAAAGAGTCACCGAATGCATCTAAACTCATAAAGAGCAAAGACCGTTCCAGCGTGGCACTGGGGTTGCACATTGAGATAGGCGCATGTCCATCTTTCATCAAACTCTGCCTGAGCTAAAAACGATTCATATCAAGGGGTATCCTCTTCATTTGATTTCCCCGGGCGTTTGGCGAATTGAACCTTTCGGTAAAATGCGAGTAGGCGTTCAGTTAATTGGCAGTGAAGAACTCATTTCCCCTGCTCGAGACGATCTCAGCATTGAGCAAGCTATGAATGTAGCCACTTTGCCTGGAGTGATTGATCCCGTTCTCACCATGCCCGATATGCATCAAGGGTATGGTTTTCCCATTGGAGGGGTGGCTGCTTTTCGTTTGGAAGATGGTGTTGTTTCGCCCGGAGGAGTTGGCTATGACATTAATTGTGGCGTGAGGCTCTTAAAAACTCCCCTTCGCAAAAGTGATATCCACTACCAATCAAAAATGAGAGAGCTAGTTTCCGATCTCTTTGAAAATATTCCTTCAGGAGTCGGATCCCACAGACCGGATTTTCAATTAAAGCTAGAGGATCTAAAGGATGTTTTAAGAGAAGGAGCAGCCTGGGCTCTCAAGAAGGGTTTTGCCTATCCCCATGATTTGGAGGTCATAGAGGAAGGGGGGTGTCTACCGGGTGCCAATCCAGACTTGGTGAGTTCCACGGCGCTGCAAAGGGGATTAGATCAAGTAGGAACCTTAGGATCCGGAAATCATTTTGTAGAAATCCAATATATCGATGAAATCTTTAATCCCGAAGTTGCAAAAGCTTTTGGCCTCGAACTCAATCAAGTGGTTGTCCTCATTCACACCGGTTCGCGGGGGCTCGGGTACCAGGTCTGTGAAGATTATATTGAAATCTGTATGGCAGCCTGTGAACGATACGGGATCGAACTGGCTCATAAAGAATTGGCAGCGGCTCCTCTTTCTTCGCCTGAAGGAAGAAATTATTTGTCGGCGATGGCAGCTGCTGCCAATTTCGCTTTTACGAACCGCCAATTAATCACTTATTGGGTCAGACGAGTTTTGACCCACCACTTTGGGGAAATGGTAATGCCCCTTCTTTATGATGTCTGTCATAACATCGCTAAATTTGAGGAAATGCCGATCGACGGAAAAATGACTCGAGTGTGTGTCCATCGAAAAGGAGCTACGCGAGCCTATCCTCCGGGAAATCTCCAAGTGCCTCTCCCCTATCGAGCTGTCGGACAGCCGGTCCTCATCCCCGGCGACATGGGCCGATATAGTTTTGTTTTGGTGGGCAACCGAGATTCACTGGCTCGTAGTTTTGGAAGTGCCTGTCATGGAGCGGGTCGGGAGATGTCTCGACATCAAGCCAAGCGAAAGTCAAAAGGCCGAGCCATTATTCGAGAGCTAGAAGATCAAGGCATTTATGTAAGAGCTGAAGGCTTTGATACAATCGCCGAAGAGTTTCCGGAAGCTTACAAAGACGCATCCGATGTAGTCGAAGCAGTTCAAAATGCCTCAATCGCTAACTTAGTTGCACGGCTTCGTCCTTTAGGGGTGATTAAGGGGTAGTTGGCATCTCAATAAAATTAATCTTCCAACTCGGACCCCATTCGGTGCAAAAACCCTCTAAGATCGCTCCTGACACTTGTGTTTGGTAGAGGTTTAGCAATCGATTTTTCTCAGTCTGGCATTCGTAATAGTTGGCAAAATGCTCTGCCGACTGTCGAATTCTGAACCACCCAAGCACATTCCCAGCGACAAAGAGATCCGCTCCGTGTCGGTACGGATTATCAATGCATGAAACAACCGAAACTATTTCCGGATGTGCGGTTTCCACTCGCCGAAAATCCTGCAGGGCTCCTGTACAGTGCTCCATTGAATCCAAATAAGCCAAAGAAAACCCCTTCAGCTGTTCAGGGTAACGACCATAGTAAAGGATATTCATTCGGAGCTGACCTTTTTCATCCTCCTGCAAAAAAACAAAACGAACATTGACTCCGTTCCTATTAAGTTTTTCTCTAACAGCGATCCGCAACTGCTCAACTTGAGTGGCAGTAAGACGTCCCGGAACTAGGCTTGAGGACCAAGCCAACTTATTTTTCGTATCGCTGAAACCCTCAATCACTAAGGCCCACCTTCGAAGACCGTAATAGTTTTCCTTCGCACGACAAAATGCGAATAGCGGTTCCGCGCCGATCTCTGAAAGAAAAATGGACTTCTCTTGCTCAATTTGGGTTAGGCATTCAATCTCACTCGAAAACTCATGGCCACGACCTGGAAAGTCTAAATCTGGGACTGAACTAATTAAATTCAGAGGGTTCGGAGCTTGATAGCGAATGAGAAGATCATTTCCATCAGAATGGATCTCATCGCAAGACCCTTGAGCCAAAAGACCAGTAATCTTGGTAAATCGCTCGGCGAGTGCTTTTGCTTGGGCATGGCAGTCACTTGCTGGCACTTTCCTCGCTAAATAGGAGTACCACTGGCGCTCCTCGGATCTTAAACCCCGGACCGAGAATGTCGCCACATAAACAATTAACAACAAGTACTTTTTCAAGATGTCCCTCTGGTCAAAACGCCCTAGCGCACCGCATCTATACCCACTTGGGGCGGGGGAAGCAACCCCCCGCCTTTTAGTGAATCAGCTGCGATGTGGGGGTCACATGGCTAGCTTCAATGCTGTACTCAGACGTCCATTGGGAATCAGGTGAATACCGGTAAAACAATCGGTCATTAGGATCCAACACGACTAAGCGAATCCACTCATTAACCACAAGCTTTCTCACTGATTCGTGTTTGCCCACAATGGCCTCTACGCGATCTTTAGGCGCTTCAATCACAACTAGGAGGCGCATCGGCTCATGCACTAACTGAGAACCACTGCTCACTGATTGCAGGGGAAGCCCAATCTTTAGATCGCTCACATTCCCTTGCATGACTCCCAGTTTTCCAACCACATTGTGAATCACCTTACTTCCACTTCCAAAGACCTCATTATCGACACTGGAGAAGTAGTATTGGGTATTGATCCACTCCGCCACAACCATAGGAGCAGTCATGATGACTTCCAAAGCCTTCCCTTCATTATCAGCCTTCCAATCATAGGAGTGAAGAAAGGTTCTGCTTTTGAGATCGAGGTTTTTAGTTAGATCTCTCTTGGCAACAATGAAAGCCGCATTGCCAGCAAGCCCCCACTCGGGTCGGGCCTCTGACCAGTCGGTTGACCGGCGAATCACTTCATTTTTTGCCTCTTCCGCAGAGGATTTGGGGTTATCAAATCTCTTAGTTCTCTCCAGATTAAGCGCTTCCCCGGCCGCCTTTAGATCCAGCTTCAAGGTTGCCAGATCCGATGAATGCGTAGAAGGAATCGTTTCCTCGTCAAGGATCACGATTTCATCTGTGGCTGTATTGTGTTCTCCCGCAATGAAAACGGTATCTGCCGGAATCGAAATTCCTTTGAGCTCCAACGCATTCCTGACCTTTTGATCGTTGAATATTTTCGCAGCTACTCTCGCATTGGGTGCACCCCGATGGCCACCGCACGCTCCACAATCCAGCGCCGTTGCATAGGCGTTGTTTGTTGTAGTACTGCCATGGCCACACAAAAGAACCAATCGCCCAAAGTTGTTTAAGAGTCCCATGATTCGGAGGGAGTTTTCCGCAATCGCAATTTGATCCTCACTGGGAATTCCCACATGGTAGTGAGCATGAGTTCTGTGGCTATCCGCCTTAAGCACCGGCCGTGTTTGAACTGATGGCACAAAGATTTTTGCAAGAATATTTCCAATCGCTTTCTTAAGTTTCGGAGAAAAGCTTCGTGAAAACATCTCGAGCAGGCCAAAGCCTCCAAAGGTTTCAACCAGCGCAAAAGGAGACACTGAAGTATTTTTTACTTCAAACAGAGCCTCTTCTAGAGCTTTAACAGAATCTTTATGATTGAGGGTTCTCGTTGCTAAACGCTCACTCCCTTCCACTGGTTCCTCACCTACCAGGTATTTCGGACGGATCAAGACCGGACATTGGGAACTGGGCTCATCCGACCCGAATTCCTGATGCGCGAGAGGTACCGCAAAGAATCCTGCAAATCCATAAGTGTCGAAGTGCCCTTTTTGTTCCAGATTTCGTCGAAATGCTTCTGAGCGAACGTCGATACAAAAAACGGCCTGAGCTTTCGGTCTTTTTTGAGGAACCAACTCAAAAGCACCTCGTTGAATAGAAGCATTCGCTAGTTGGCTCAGTAAGCGATTTCGATAGTTTCTTTCAAAAGCATCTAACCAAATCAAACCCGATTGGGGTTCTTGATTTAATGGATTTTCGCCTTGGGGTAACCTACGAACAGCTAATTTGAGCATGGCTTCCCATGAGGATCCCGCTTCGGCTTTTCCAAACGTTCTTAAGGTTCCCACCGTGTCATAGGCCAATCTGACTGCCAGATATTCAATGAGACGCGCAAATTTTTCTTGCCCTCGATGGAACTGATCTTCCGACCCTCTTAACAAGAATAAACCTGACCAGCCTGGAGTAGCCGCCAGGTGGCGAATCAAGTAATCGGTCCACTGCTCGTTGGGAACTCCCAAGTCCTTCAACATTACTTCTACAGCCTTCTCTGGGTTGGAAGGCAATTGGGTAACGTACTGACAGAACCCATCCAGGCCAGCTAACTCGACGCCCTTCTCAAGAACGACCAAGTCTTTCCATGCGAGATAAAACCCCTTCTCACGTCCGGGCATTGACCAAGCGGCTTCTCCTCTATCGAAAAAGGCACTGGCCCACTTCGTGACTTCTCCTTGCATTAAAGGATAGAGCTTCGTTCCATAAAGTTGATCCGACCATTCACTTAAAAGAAGAAAAACATCTCCTAAAGTCTCTCTGGATTTTTCGACTCCGTCCTGACTTGCTCGCTCAACCATGAGCTTCATCAGATTTTCCACCGACACTTCTGAGTTCACACTCTTCAAGGAAGCGACCAGATCGTTTGATGTGATTCGACCACTTCTAAACTGCTCATAGAAATATTCCAAGTCTGGGAGACCCTTCGCGTGGAACATTTTTTTTGCAACCTGAACCGCTTCTTTAAATTCCTCTGACTCAAACCCTTGCAACGGATTCACGGCGATAAAGTTTGCCAACGGCCAAGCTGGCGCCACTCTTTGGCAGGCATCTTTTATCGCTTCCTCGATACTCTGGGCTCGCCCTGAATCTGAGCGCGTTGCTTTTTGAGAATTAAGAGCGACCAAACTATCTTGAGTCGGATTAATATTTTGCGTGAACATCTTTTTTCTCCTGAAAAATCGTGTTTTGAATAGCTAAGGTTTCAAAGCTGGGCATCATTTCTGTTTTTCCAATTAATTGGTGAATGACCTTTCTCCAGATCTGCTCAATGTAAAAGTGATTGAGACAGAGAACATAGAATTTCTTCGACCACGACTTTTCTTGGCTTGCTCTTGCCACCTCAACCAATACGAAAATGCCGACGAAAAGTACTGCCACTAACCCCACCAAGAAGTGATTGATCTCACCGAAGACCGGATTTTGCGCCCCCAACATCAAAACGGGATCCAAGTAGGAAGACAGGGCTCCTAGAGCGACCCAGTATAAAAGCATTCCGCCGTAGGAAAGCCCCACGACTACCAACAAAGGAGTTGGACCAGAAGGGTTTTTCATAACGGGCGCGATCGCTTGAGTGGCGCTAAACCATAAAAAGATGGATAGAAATAATCCGCCAGCTTTTGCTTCAAGGTTAATTCCCAGGGTGTAGATGCTGAGAACTAAAAGACCGAAGGCAATAGCAGCTGCCATCAAACGGTGAGTGCCTGAAACGTTTTCGTCAGTTTTTCCGAAACTCAGTGTAGTTGGTGTCGTATCGACTCTTCCTGCAGCTCCCAAAAATGCGTTGGCCTTGTAAAATCCGTGCATCACTAAGTGCAGGACAGCCGCTGAAAACGCTCCTAACCCACATTGCATCATCATATAACCCATTTGCGAAATGGTGGAGTAGGCTAGCGATCGTTTGATATCGGTTTGAACAAGATAAATTAACCCCCCGAAGAGCGCTGTAATAGCTCCCACCACAAAAAGGATGTGAAGCGCCACACTCGCGTGAGAAACAATCGGACTCAATCTCACAATAAGAAATCCTCCCGCGTTGATAATTCCAGCGTGCATGAGGGCAGAAACGGGAGTGGGAGTTTCCATCGTGTCTGGTAGCCAAATATGGAAGGGAAACTGAGCCGACTTGGTCATTGCTCCTATCACGTACAACGACCCAACCAAAGCAGCTGAACTCCCGTGGTTTCCCACGGCATCAAAAATTTCTGAAAGCTCAAACGTACCAAAAACGGAGTAGGTAAGTATTAAGGCCAATACAAGCGCCAAGTCCCCAATTCGGCTGATAACAAATTTTCTCCAGGCTGCTTTTTGAGCTGACTCTCTTTCCGGAAAATGAAGCAGGAGGCGGTGAACTCCAAAGCTTACGCCAAACCAAGAAATGGTTAAGGCTAACAAGTTTCGGCTAATCACAAAGAGAGTCACACAGAAAAGAACGAAAGAAAGCCAAGTGAAAAATCGCCCTTGTTGCTTATCCCCATCCAAGTAGCGTACCGAATAGTTTTGGACGACCAGTCCAATAGAAGTGATCAGAAGTACCGATAGGATGGAGAGTCTATCGATCCAAACCCCCACCGAGAAATGAAAAAAGGAGGGATCGCCCACAACTCCAAAAGTCCGGTCGATTTGGCTCCCCGAAAACACTTCATATCCCAAAAACAAGGCCGAGACGAATGCGACCGTGGCACTAGCCAACGACACACGACGCATCGAAACCGGGTTATCTTTTAGCCCCAGTAGGCCGGTGAGACTTGCTACTAAAGGGGCTCCTAAGAGCAATAAAGTGGCAGCTGTTAATGCAGTATCCATGAATGGGTCCTCCGTGACTTCACCATCCATCATACGGAAGAACACATCATTAGGAAAAATAGATAATAGGTATCGAGTCTATTGCTTTAAGCGAATCACCCTTCGCCCAGAGCGGCTTTCAGGTTTGCGAGACTTTTGAGGTAATCAGCTAGGGCGTCAATTTCTCTGACAGCGGCATCGGCAGTGGCCTGTTCTCTGATATTCACAAACAATTGATTGCTATCTCCCTGCCGAAATCTGACTCTTTCTCCTTCCTCAAGCTTTTTTGCCAGTTGAGTTTCCTCTTCCGTCACCTTGGCTCGAAGAGCAGCCGCACTAAGCGCTGATTTCGCATTGTAAACGTCCACTGCGATTTTATCTTTGAGAAATCGCTCTTGGAGTTCAAGACGAGCCAAAGTAGCTCGTGAGAAATCCTCTCGCCCCCCAGCCACATTCACTTGAAGTGGAACTTCCAGTTGAATTCCGGCTTCCAGTTGGGTTCCGTTTCGAATGGGATCTCCTTCTCGAAGACTTCTTACTCCTTGGAATTGGATGTCCACTTTCGGAGCGGTTTGGTTTTCTGCGAGAACTAATTCGATTTCATTCTGTTTTTTGAGAGCACTGAACCGCAACAAATCGGGTCGCGCTTGCAACGCTTTGTCTAAACCATCTTTTGGTTCCGATTCCGTAGCCGGCATCGGCAAGCTAGCTCCAAGATGTTCGGGCCCTGCAAAAATAGGATTGTTTTGTTGATCTCGCCAGTAAAGTGACAGATCGATGGTAGCCTGTTGGAGCAGCCGTTCAGCTGAGATGAGTTGAGAACGCCTTTGAAGAATCGCTCTTTCATTATCTCGTCTTTCAAAGTCGGGTAGATCTCCGTGTTTCACTCTTTCCTTGAGGCCCGCATCTCGTTCTTCTGCAATTTTCAAAAGGCTCTGATAGATTTCTACTTTTTTTGAAGCGGATACCCAGTCCCAATACCGATTGGTTGCTTCCCTTATCGCATCGATTCGCTGTTGTGCCACTTGAAGATCAGCCAGATCCAATCCAAGCCTGGCTCGACCGATATTCGCACGTCTTCTATCGGTGGGCCCATCTCGCCACAACGGGATACTAAACCCGGCTCTCAGCTCACCCCCTGGGTTCGTTTTCAATTTTCCATCGTAAACTGCAAAATCTCCGACTCCCAAACGATAACCCGCAAACAAACTAGTTCCCCAAAGCGTGGTGGGTTTCTCGATGATGGAGTCAATGCGATCATTCTCATAATATCCAAGAAAGCTTGAAGTCATTCGGGTTTTCCATTGCAGATCGAAAGCTCCCTCGAACGATCGAATCTCGCCACTGGCTGCTTCCACATCCTTTTTTGCCCCTTGGAGCAACGGATAACGTTCTTTAACCGAATTCAATACTTCATCCAAAGTCAAAGGCGCAGCGATTCCCCAGGAGGAAGAAAATAAAAACAGACCTATCATGAACCATGAACGCATATTAGGATTTTGTTTTCACCGTTTCGGATTTAACTGGCCCTGGGAAACTCGGCGGAAATCCGTTGAATCGCCGCCATAACTCGTAGCCCAGTGACACTCGATTTAAAAGAACCCATCCCAAGGCACGTACGCCTTGTCTCAAGTAAGCCCCTTCAGGCCAAGGCTCTTGCTCCAAAGGCACTATCACGACTCTAAATTTTCCCTCGCCACTGTCGCTTGCATCAATGAGAGTTACTTTACCCCCGTAAGTGCCATAAGCAGCTCCTGGCCATCCACTAAACTGAATGGCAGGCCACCCTTCGAACTGAAGCCGAACTTCGGCATTCTCTCGGATCAGGGGCATGTCATTGCCCGCGATCCACAACTCAACAGCTCGTGATTCAGTTTCGGGAACCAGCAAAGCTAGCATTTGCCCCGACTTTACGATTTGAGCACCCTGTCCTGATATCACTCTAAGAATCGTTCCATTAATTGGAGCCTTTACTGACTGAGTGAGTTGCCGAGCCAAGCGCACATCCATTCTAGCAAGCTCTGCTGAGGAGTTTGCTTCATCCACTAAGAGTTTGGTGTATTCTAAATTGGCTTGCTCCATTGAGCGCCGGGCGCTGAGGCCCTTCTCAACAAGCAGTTGCTGTCGATCCAAATTAATTTTTGAGGTTTTTACGGCCGCCTCCGCTGCCATTACTCGTTTTGCCAAAGCATCTCTTTCCTGACGTAGCCTTTCCAAAATCTCCGGATCATTATCGGTCAGTTCAACAATCAGATCCCCCTGTCTGACTTTCGTGCCTTCGACTACATGCCACTTAGCTATTCGACCATCCACTGGAGCGTTGATTTCTTGAGTTCGGTCATTGGGAGAATAAGCAATCACGCGACCACTGCCTTTTGCCGTTTGTTGCCAGGGTAAAAACACAAGGCCAAGAATACACATAAGAAAAAGGAGGAAAAAACCCCCAAAGAAAATCCGATAGCTCCGTTCCGGAGTCACCAATTCCAAGGCCTTCAGGGGCGTTGAAGAATTTAATACTTTAAATTTTTCAGAACGAAGTCGCATTTACGCAGACCTCCTCTGCTTCAGTGAATCCAAAGAAATGGTGACATCGCACTTCGCCGCTAAGTCCATGTCATGAGTGGTAATCAAAAGCGTCCAGGGTGAATTTTTTTGTAACAGAACCGAGAGTGCCCGCTCTCTTGTTTTTTCATCGAGGTCATCTAAGGTTTCATCCACCATCAAGAGTCTCGGTCGCGAAGCGATGGCTCGGGCAAGGATTAAACGATGGACTTGAGCGATTGATAGGGGCCGTCCATCTCCAGACAATTGAGTTTGAAGGCCCTCGGGCAGGGCTTCAATTTCAGGAAGAAGCCCTAAATCTGAAAGCACCTGGCGAACTTCCTCTAGACCCACATTCTCTCGCCCTGCCCTCACATTTTCAAAGATAGTGTCAGGCAGTATTTCAAGACCTCGAACGAAGCCAACTTGATCCCGAATACTCTCCAGTGACAAATCCCTGAAATCATAGCCGTCGACCAATATCGCTCCGGTCGCAGCCTTTTTAATTCCATAGAGCAAATCAACCAGAGTAGTTTTTCCGGAAGAGTTAGCTCCCAAAAGAGCAACCTTAGAACCCGAATGAATTTTAAAATTTAGTTCGCTAAACAACGGCTCACCGGAACCAAAAGAATAGGTCAACCCCTTAATTTCAATTTCAGCGGGGCTGTTTGACACTTTGAGTGGAGTCCCGAAACTCTGTTCGAGTGGAAGCGTGAAAAGATATTCCAATTTATCGAGAGCAGCCACTAGGTCGTAAAAAGCTTCGAGATGTTTTTGAAACTTGGCTAAAGAGGCGAGTGCGGTCGTAACGACGATCTCGGCGGCAACCAGTTGCCCAACCGTTAGCTGATTTTTACTAACTAAAAAGGCACCAATGCCAAGAAGTGCAGAGCTTGCAATTGCCTGCAACGCCAGCGAACCCAAGACTTGTCGCATTAGAATTTTAAAATGAAAACCCCGAGCCTCTAGGTAACCTGTCACCACTTCATCTGCTTTTTGAAGCGCCAATTTTCTTGCTGCGGTCGAACGAAACAGGAGGGGCCTTGCCGCTAAATCCTCAAGCCAGGCAGCCACTCGGTACTTTTGGGCTGACTCTTCGACGCTTGAGACGATAGCTCCCCTGCCCAGCAGAAAGAGAATAACCACAATCGATGCGACCATGACGATTGCAAAAGCTAGTAGAAACCAATGGTAAAATCCCAAGAGAACTAATCCCAGCACTACTTGAAGCGCTAGAGCAAAGCCCTCCAGAAGTAACATCGCACTACTCTTTTGAACGGTGAGAACGTCGAAAAATCGATTCACCAGATCAGGAAATCGACTTTCGCTTTTTCCATCTAAAAAAAGACGCGGAATGCGATAAGCAAGCTCTAGAGCAATTTCGCTAAATAATCTTTTCTGGAGTTGCTCAACAATCACTACTTGAATGCCTCTCAGCGCTGCGGCTGAGGCTAGCCCAATGAAAACTGCAATGACCAAAAATAAAACGGGTTGGCTAAACGAACCAAAGTTTACCGTGCTCACTAGCGTCTGGATGCCGACTGGTATGGCTAACGAAAGAACGCTGACCCCTAAGCCGTAGGTAAGAATGACTGCGATTTCATTTCTCTCTCCCTGGAGCATGGACCGAATCAATCGGAGAGCTGAAATTGGATGTTTCTCTGAACCCATGTTTTTTCTCCACCCGCGCCAAGAAAAATGATTTTTCCCTGATAAACTCATCGGTTACCTAATTAAACTAATTAAGACCTTCGTCATCCATGAACCCTCTAGCTATCGCTTGGCAGCAAAACGAATCCAGGAGGCAACCATGCTGCTTCCAATCAAAGTCGAAATGATGACTAGAGACCATCCAATGGGAAACTTTCCGCCAAATAACTCGTTGAGCCAGGCCATTTTAAGTCCCACAAACACCAAAACGGCCGCTAACCCGTATTTCACATATTTAAAACGGTCTAGAACTCCAGCTAACATAAAGTACATGGAGCGAAGTCCTAAAATGGCAAAAATATTTGAAGTGAAAACGATTAACGGTTCTTTGGTGAGCGCAAAAATAGCAGGGACAGAATCAATCGCAAAAAGAACATCGGTTAACTCCAAAAAAACAAGCGCCAAAAATAGGGGGGTAAAGTAGACCTGCCCCTCTTTTCTGATCCAGAACTTTCCTCCCCGTTCCGCAAAATCTATTCGGAGTATTTTTTTCAGAAGGCGTATCAACCAACTTTTTTCAGGCTCCATCAATTGATCTGCACTCAGGATCATTTTGATCCCCGTTACTACCAGGAGAATCCCCAAAAATATGACGACCCCCTTGTACGCCAAAAGATGAGACCCTAACGCAATAAACACAGCTCTAAAGACAAGTGCTCCGACAATTCCACAAAACAGAAACCGGTGCTGAAACATTTTTGGAATTCCGAAATAAGAAAAAACAATCGCAAAAACGAAGACGTTATCGATCGCGAGTGACTTTTCAACTACGAAGCCAGACAGAAACTCCAAGGCGAGTTGTTGAGCAAGCTCTGGCGATTCTGGAAGACTCCAGCGAACATAAAGAAACAAAAGGGCATTAAAGAGCCCGGCCAACCCAACCCACAAGAACGTCCAGGCAGAGGCTTCTCTCACAGTAACTTCGTGTGCTTTTCGGTGGAAGACACCCAAATCCAAAGCCAGCATCAGAAGCACGAACACACTGAAGCCAAAATAAAAGGGCCAGCATTCTTGAAAAGGAAATTGAATCACCGCTCTCTCACCTCTCCAACTGAGATTATCGAAACTTTCGATGTATATTTACAATAGATAATAAACCTGTTAATTATCGCTATTAACAATACAAGGAACCCCATGAATTCTTGGCTCAATTACCACCACTTGTTCTATTTCAAGACCATTGCGGAAGAAGGAAGTGTCTCCAAAGCCGCCGAAAAACTCCGTCTGGGCCAACCCACTCTGAGTGCGCAACTCAAGCAGTTTGAAGAGACCATGGGAGTACAACTTTTTGAGCGACAGCACAAAAAACTTCTTTTGACGGAGCAAGGTCAAATTGCCCTCGACTATGCTCGGAATATTTTTCGAATGGGTTCGGAAATGGTGGAAGTCCTCAATGATCGAGTAGCTCCTCATAAACTGGCGCTTCAGGTAGGAGCTTTGGATAGTGTTGCAAAACAAGTCGTCGTCCAACTTTCGAAACAGGCCTACAAATTTGGAGATTGCTCAATCACTTTGGTCGAAGGAAAGTCTGATGAATTGTTGCGGGAACTCCTCTCTCACAAAATCGATATTCTCATCACTAATTTTTTGCCCTCGGGAACTGATGCGAAAGGACTTAACCATCGGTTGCTCACAAAAAAGAATATTGGCATTTATGGTGCTCCAGCCTTTAAGCCCCTAAGAAAGGGATTTCCCAATAACCTATCAGGACAACCCATGATTCTACCCACCTATGACAGCAAGTTGAGGTACGATCTCGATCATTGGTCCAAGAGTCAGGGAGTATTTTTGAATGTCATCGCTGAAAGTCAGGATATCGCAGTAAAAAAACTGATGGCCATCAGTGGCCTAGGTCTTATCCCCGCAGCTACCCACACCGTCACTCGTCAGATTTTAGCAGGAGAACTGGTGGAAATTGGACAGCTTCAAGGCGTCTATGAAGATCTGTTTTTGGTTACTGCAAGTAGAAAAGTTGAAAATCCAATTGCCGCAAAACTCATGCAGTCGTTTCAAATATAGTCTAAACCGATTCAAATGATTAAATTTATCCATTTCATTAAAACTTAGACCTTCCGTAAACTTCATTTAGTTAGGGAGGATTTATGGTTAAGGTCACGTTCAAGAACCTAGAAAAATCAATGCTGGCAGTCGAAGCCGCTGATGAAAAAATGCTAGAACTCATTGAAAAATTTCCCGAACTCAAGGGCGGAGATCTTCAGGTCACGCTCTCAATGGAAAACTCACCCCACCAAACAGGGCCCGACTTGTTTGGAGTCAAAGTTCGGGTTCAAGGGAGTAGCTATCACGGAGTCATCTTGGAAAAAAAGGCTCCGAGCCTCTATGTAGCTCTAGCGGATGTTGCTGAGCACTTGCTGGAGAGATTTAATCGTTTTAGTGATAAAGCGAGAGTTAAAAATAGAAATCAAGAGCGGCGTTTTGCAACTCGAGCGAATTAACAATATAATGAACTAAGGAGGCCTACCCATGATTCAAAAAAATATACATCCTTATGAGCGTATCGCAAGAGTGGTCATTGGGCTTGGCGTCGCTAGTCTCGCCTTTTGGGGGCCGGCAAATCTTTGGTTTCTTTTTGGTCTTGTTCCAGTAGCGACTGGTCTTATGGGTTGGTGTCCCCCTTACAGTCTTCTGGGGATTAACACTTGCAAGTTAGGGCAAGGACATAAGACAGAATAGCTCAGTCCGCTTTTTTATTCCTCTGTACAAATTCCCTTCATTTCTTTCGCGAAGGAAGCCTCCGGGTTGATGAGAACCGCAGGGTATTCCCCTTTATTGTTAGGTGTGTTCTTCACTATCATTTCAATTTCTTGACCGGGCTTATCTGCATCTAACCACAAGTGATAAAGCTCACCTGCTTTCCGATCGACTTCTCTGATTACACTTGATTGGGGTTGCCCCTGATGCTCAATGCGAACGGGTGAGTCCAACGAACCATCCTCTAATTCTTTTAGGGTTACGGTACAAAAAGCCGCGTAATCCATCACCGTGTGAACGCAGACGAGCGTTCTAGAGTTCGCTTGTCCCGTGATTGAAAAGAAAAACAAACAACTGATGATCATTTTTAAATTTGTCATATCAGTAATTATATCAAATGGGACTTCTTGCTTCTTTTCTTCTTTGACTAGCCATGTTTTGAATGAGGCGGAGGTTGGTTCCAATGACACGACTTTTTCTTTGGCCCCTCATTCTTATTTTACTAGCCGCCTGCTCGGAAGAAGCCCCTTTGGATGAGGCTTATCCTTCCCCCAATCCCCCACGAAATGATCTCTTGCAGAATGGTCTGCCTTCTAGAAATGATATTGGAGCTCTCATCAGTTTACAGACCCCGGTAAAATCACAAGATAGACGAGGCGTCTGCTCGATTTTTTCTGCGATTGGAATTTTGGAATCCTGGCTGAAGATCAAAACCAAACAGACTCTCGATCTCTCTGAAAACTATTTAGCCTACATTGTGACCTCTCAAGTTACCAGACGACCCTTTTCAGGATCTACCGCCTCAGACAATTTCCAAGGTGTCAGAAAAAAGGGGGTGATCTCAGAAGATGCTTGGCCTTACGAAGGGCAGGATTGGATGGGAAACAAGCTTTCACCTTTGGAAATCGCTTTGCGAGATGCCACTTGTTTCTTTATAGGCTTTCAACAGGATCTGTGTTTGAAGACCCACCGCGATCCCTATCAAAATCCCTTTCTTGAAGCCGCAAAAGATTTTGCAAACCAGTTTAAAACCGACAGAACTGAAGCGATTCTTCTTTCATCTTTAACGGATGCCCATCATCGACTTTTATCTAATGAACCCATCTTGCTTGAACTAGATTTATTTTATGGAGCTTGGAACCATCGCAAAATGGCGGAGCTCGGAATTGGGGAGCCCAATCCGGAGCTCTGGGCCCGGGGAATGGTGGGCATCCCTACCTCACGGGACGTCTCTCTTTCCAGACAAAAACCGGCAGGTCATTCGCTCGTAATAGTGGGCTTTGATGATGTTCAAAGGGTCTACTTTTTCAAAAACTCCTGGGGAATCGAGAGCTTTGGGGTTCAAAGTGACCTTTTGGGTCCTGGCACGACTCCAGGCTATGGGACCATCCCTTACGAGTATGCCCAACAGTACGGTACCTTTTACCGAATTCGGCCGTCTTTCTAACCAAAAACTAACCCTAAAACCTATTGATCGCGATTCGGGCCACTGCTATAACCCTGCCACTTTAAAACTGGAGTCTGAAATGCCTAAGCTTTCCCTTGTTACGTGGCTTTTTTTCCTCACCCTTCCTTTTGCTGGAACGGCTCAAGCTGCTCCCACACTAGAAGAACAGCCAGCGGCAATTAGTGCTGAGATCCCCTCGGGAAAATTCATCGGCACTTTAGATATTCGTCCCTCTGATGTTTTTAAAGACACCGATGGCTTTCGAATGGAAAACTCGGTTTCTTTTGGATATCGATTTCCTTCCCAAGTTAAAGTTCTGTATCAACAAGAAGTTTGGTCCAATCTAACGACCTCCCCCAGTCTTCCCGGAGGTCCCCAAGGCAGTATCTTTGCTCGAGACGGATTTTTCAGTTTTGTTTCTGACTCTTTCTGGAAGAGTGATGATGCACAATGGTTCACCAGTTACGAAGGACGAGCCTATTTGCCCACTTTCGCGGTCAGACGAGATGCGGGAATGCTAACTGCCATTCGAAACTACTTCACGTTGGGAAAAAAACTAAGCCCCTGGGCCACTGTGACGTTGACGGAAACCCCAATCGCTCACGTTTTTTCAACCAATGCCTTCAATGGAAAAGCCAACCCCATTTTTGAAAATCGCTTTCAAGTTAAAGCCACTCTGAATTTAACTTCGCAACTGACCTTGGGCCTTCCTCTCATTTGGCAGAGTACTAAAATGAGACAAAGTCCCGGAGCTTCTAAAAGCGGCATTTGGGATAACTATATTTGGGTTAACCCTGAACTTTTTTACGCGCTTGATTCCAATTACACTTTGGGACTTGCTTACTATGATTTAAGCGGCTTGACCAAAAACGACCTTTCCGATCTTCAAATCATGGAGGGTCTCAGAGACGGCGTCGTTCAGTTTATTTTCAAGGCTTCTCTGTAGAATCTTTCCAAATCTCATCTCGTTTTTGAAGAAGCTGAGAAGCGATACTGATCGCAATCTCAGCGGGAGCGTTCGTTCCAATGGGAAGCCCTACCGGGCAGTGAATCGAATTGATTTGTTCTGGCGAAAAGCCTTCTTCACGAAGCGTGTTTTTGAGAGTTCTCGCTTTTTGGACACTTCCAATCACCCCCAAAAAAAGCGCATCTTTTCGTTTCAAAATTTCTCTCACAATGGGCAAATCCGTAAAGTGCCCTTGGGTAATGCACAAATAAAAAAGATCTTTTGGAAGTTTGGAAACCTCGCCTGGTAAATCGAGAGAGAAGATTTTTCTCAAGTTTCCTTTAGTAGGCAACTTACCTAGCCACTCTTCTCTCGGATCTAAGCACCACACATTACATTCGAGTGTAGTAATGAGCGGAATGACCGCTTGAGCAACATGGCCTGCTCCAAAGACCGCGATATTCCAAGCTCGTTGAGAAGCGAGTTCATAAAACAAGCTCGCCATCCCTCCACAGACCATGTTTAGGTCTTTCTTTAAATCATAGCGAACCATCTCTGGTGAAATCGGGTTCTTCAAGTCCTGGAGCTCCGCTTTTTCAATCATGGTTTTCGCATGTTGAATTGCTTGAGCTTCTAACCTTCCTCCTCCGACGGTTCCCCAGATGATTCCCTCAGAAGTAATAATGGCTTTGGCCCCCATGTCTTGGGGCACATGCCCTTCGGGTTGAATCAAAGTCACAGTCACAAAAGTAGTCCCTTGGCTGGAGAGCTCTTGTGCTTTTGCCAAGTATTCGCGAATCACTCGACTCATACTTCTTGAAACTCCTCAGGCGTTAAGGCTCTTAAAATTCTTTCGGAAGTCGCTGGAATCATCATCGGAACGATTTCATTGTCTCGATAGGCCATTATGGCGTCGCGGATGGCCGTCCAAACCGACAAGCACAAGAGTAAAGGAGGTTCGCCAACCGCTTTGGTGCTTTTCACGTTCACTGTATTACCTTCGTTGTGAACAAAATGGGTATTAAAGATACGGGGAGTGTCCTGCACACTGGGTATTTTGTAGGTACTAGGAGAATGGCTTAAGAGGTATCCGTCGCCGTTGTAAACAAGATTTTCGGTGGTTACCCACCCCATCCCTTGGATAAATCCGCCAGTTACTTGCCCCAAATCGAGACCGTAATTAATGGGCCGACCCAAATCCATTAAAATATCGACCCTTCTTACTTTGACTTCACCCGTGTATCTATCCAGTTCCACTTCGCTCGCTGCTACCCCTTGGGTGAAATAAAGAAAAGCTCGGCCTTGTCCCTTTAACTTATCAAATCCCAAATCAGGAATCCGGTAATGGCTATATTCGCTGAGAGAGATTCGACTCAAATAGGCTTCACGCACAAGCTCCGAAAACAAAATTCGGAAAGATGATTTTTTGGCAATGACTTGTTTGTCTTCAAAAGAAACCTCTGACAACGCCCCTTCAAGATCTTTTCCCAATTCAATTTCAGGGACAGTGCCCAATCCCGCTGTCTTACTGGGCCAAAGATCTTTGGGGATACCCTTGAGAAGAAGAGCTAATTGTGAAAGACGTTTTTTTATTTCAAGGCAGGCTTTTTGGGCAGCCGCTCCATTGATATCTGTTCCACTGGAAGCAGCTGTCGGCGACGTATTGGCATTTTTTTCAGTCGAAGTCGGCATCATTCGAATTGAAGACACCGGAAGGCCAAATTCTTCAGCTACGATTGAGGCAATCCGAGAATTTACTCCTTGCCCCATTTCCACGGCCCCAGTGGACACTTGAATGCTTCCATCCGTGTGAATATTCACCAAGGCATTTCCTTGATTTAGAAATTTTGTCGTGAAGGAGATGCCAAACTTTACAGCGGTAAGTGACAAACCTCTCGGGTTTCTTCCTTCCTGAATGGCCTTCTGATTCCAGTTTTCAATTTCTTTTCGCCGAGCTCGATAGTTTGAATCTTTTTCCAGTTTTTCAAATAATCCCGGTAAGAGGTTGTTCTCTACCTTCTGTCCATAGTGGGTAATGTCTTCACCTGGCTTGTAGCAATTAAGCTTACGAATATCTAAAGCGTCTCTCCCAGTTGCTCGTGCGATGTCTTCGACAATAGACTCAATGAGAGCCACTCCTTTGGGGCCCCCGAAACCGCGAAACGCAGTATGGGGATGATAATGCGTTCGGCACACTCGACCAGACACTTTCATGTTGGCAATGTAGTACGCATTATCGCTATGGAGCATGGCTCTTTCCATGATAGAGGTCGACAAATCCGCGTAAGCTCCTCCATCTGAAAAAAGCTTGGCATCGAGTGCTAACACTTTCCCGTCGGTGTTGAATCCCACTTCATAAAAAATCTGAAACGGATTTCTCTTCCCCGTGATGATCATGTCATCGTCTTTTGTGATAGCAAGCCGAGCTGGCCTTCCGGTTTTCTTCGCCATGAGAGCTGCGAAAGCTGCAATGGGAGCCGCTTGGGATTCCTTCCCCCCAAAACCACCCCCCAAGCGTTTTGCAATGCACACAACATCTTTGAAGGGCACACCACATGCTTTTGCAACGACATGTTGAGTCTCTGTGGGGTGCTGGGTGGAGGAATGAACTTCGAGCTGCCCATCTTCTTGCGGATACACGACTGCGGCTTGGCTTTCTAAATAAAAGTGGTCGGCTCCTTGAATTTTCAAACAACCTTTTAGTTTTTTGGCTGAATTTTTAAGGCCTACAACGACGTCCCCTCGGGAAATGGCCCGCTCTTCCCCGATAAAACTTTTTTGTGAAATTGCTTCATCAATACTCAAGATGGCAGGAAGTTTTTCCCATTCCACTTTCACCCGGGAGAGCCCTCGTCTTAATGCTTCCGGAGTCTCGGCTCCCAGAACAGCAACGACTTCTCCAGCATACTGCACTTCTGTTGCGGCGATGACCGGCTGATCTTGGAAAATGGTTCCCCAGACGTTTGTCACCACGTCCTTAGCCGTTACAACTTCTATCACTCCCGGAACAGATAGTGCCTCAGTAAAATCAAGCACTTTTAATTTAGCATGCGCATAAGGGCTATAGATGAGACCACAGAGAAGTTCCCGCTTCAAAAGAGGCCGGTCATCCACATACTCCGATTTTCCCGTTACGTGAGTGAGGGAAGAATCATGCGGATCACTGGTTAAATTGGCAATTTGTTTCAAATCATCAGCCATCGAGGACCTCGGATCCAAACTTTTTAAATAAGTTCACGGCCAATACTTTTCGATACTCTTTAGTGCCACGAAGATCCGTTTGGGGCGAAATGCTTTTTCCTATGAGCTCTGACACTGCCTGGACGAGCCTTGGTTCCAATACTTTTCCTTGAAGGGCTTTTTCTATCTCCGGAAGTCTGATAGGGGTCGCAGCAACTCCTCCAAAAGCAATGCGGGCTTCATCAATTGTTTTTTGTTTTCCCCCTGAAGAAGTCTTCAAAAGAAAAGCCCCGCTTACCGTGCTGATATCCAGATCTTTTCTTTGGGAGACTTTATAAAGTTTTAGAATCTGATTTGGGGTATTTTCCTCGAATGAAACATGAGTGATGATCTCGTTTGGTTTTAGGGATAATTTTTTATACCCCAAGAACAGATCAGAAAAGCACACTTCTCTTTTTTGAACAGTCCCCTTTTCAAAGCTGGCTGCATGTACTTTGCCAGCCGAAACCAAAAGGAAAGGGAGAGTATCCCCAATCGGAGAAGCATTAGCTATGTTTCCTACAAGAGTCGCTACGTTTTTAATCTGAGGAGAGGCAAAAAGATTTAAAAACCGTGCAAACTCTGGGTTCGCTGTTTCAATCTCTCTTCTCAGTCGAGCTAAACTCACCCGTGCTCCGACTTTGATTTGATTGTCTTTTTTC
>Ga0214923_10001506_pt1 | contig 32944 bp, 50 predicted proteins | sample LL1510_MetaG_FD_177993 | JGI IMG/M metagenome (GOLD analysis project Ga0214923, IMG submission 177993) | Freshwater microbial communities from Lake Lanier, Atlanta, Georgia, United States - LL-1510 | ecosystem: Environmental > Aquatic > Freshwater > Lake | place: USA: Georgia | collected...
TCTGAGTTGGAGTAACACTTGTAGTTAAACTATTCGTAGGACTATTAGTGATAGTATTAGTTGGAGTATTAGTAGGTGTCTGAGTTGGAGTAACACTTGTAGTTAAACTATTCGTAGGACTATTAGTAGGTGTTAATGTTGGCGCTATAAAGGTAGCTGTGGGCGTAGGGGTAGGAGAGACTAATATTCCTCCATAAATTATAGCAGATCCTTTGTATATCTTTAATACTTCTGACTGTCCAATTTTTATAGAAGCAGGAGTATTTCCTATATAAAATTGAGACATAATTAAACTATAAAATAAATTGTATTTGAATTTTTAACTGTGATAGCGTCATAATTTGCCTGACTAATTTGAACTATATTAGTTACTTCGCTCGCTCCAACAATACCAGTAGTATCACTTATTACTGCATTATTATTAATACCTATAGCAGAAGCTAATTCATTTAGAGTAATCTTTTTTGCTATTCCTCCATTAGCAGAAGGATTGTCTACAAATACGAATATATCATCGCTAGTTATCGAACTACCACCTGAAGGTAGTTGACTTATTCTCTTTATGCTCATTTAAACACCTATTATTGTTTGATCACCCACTAATTGAACAAAGATACCATTATAGAATCTATTGTCATATTTATTTTCTATATCTGTTATGGTTGGACTATTTTTAACATAGGTATCTATTTTAGAATTTTGTCCAGTTTTAGTTGTTGTAACAACTAAAGTACCATTTTTAATTTCATTAGCTTGGATAGCTTCTGCAATATCATTTGCCATAATATATTACCTTTCTATTCTGTCTTCTAGAGCTTCTAAAGTTTTACCAAGAGTGGCTATTTGAATTTTTAACTCGTTCATTACTTCTGTATTCCGTTGTAATGCGGAAGCAAAGGCTGCTTGACTTTCTTTATTACTATTTAATCTTTCCATAATAAATTGACGATCATTAGCATATGGACTTTGCGTTTCTATCATATGGGCAACATCGCTTTTTGTTGCCATATTTTTGCCTATAGCTACCCAAAACCCCATCATTGTTACTATTATACCTATAGCTGCTGTGGCAAGACTTTGCCAAAAATGAATAATTGTTTCACTCATAGTAAACTAACCTTAATTAGAAGTAATAAAACAATATTAATATACACTAATTTAATTGTTAATAATTTGTATAAATTTGACCATTATTAACAACTGCTGCTAGTTTAGAACCATCGCTATTGCTGGTTATACTGTACCAAGTCCTATCACTTTCTCGTGCTATCCAACTAACTCCACTATCAATGCTTGTATAGATTTTTCCGTCTCTTACAACTGCTGCTAATCTAGTTCCATCACTACTGCTAGTTATGCTATACCAAGTTCTAACGCTTTCCCGTGGTATCCAAGAGATTCCACTATCAGTGCTGGTATAAATTTGTCCATTGATCACAACTGCTGCAAGTTTAGTCCCATCACTACTGCTAGTTACACTAATCCAATTTCTAATGCTTTCTCGCGCTGTCCAAGAGACTCCGCTATCGGTGCTAGTATAGATTCTTCCTCCATTATCAACAGCTATTAATTTTGTACCATCGCTATTGCTTGATATATCAAACCAATTTCTATTGTTCTCTCTTGCTGTCCAAGTAGCTCCACTATCGGCAGATGTATAAATTTGTCCACCGACCACAACCGCTGCTAGTTTAGTTCCGTCATTATTGCTTGTTATAGACCCCCATAATTTATTGTCAGTAGAAGCTACTGCTGTCCAAGAGATTCCACTATTATTGCTAATATAAATTGGTCCAGGATAAACACCAGCTGCTAGTTTACTTCCATCACTACTACTGGTTATACAAATCCAATCTCTAACGCTTTCTCTTGCTGTCCAAGTAGTTCCACTATCACTACTAATAGTAATATAACCATTATAAGATACGGCAACTAATTTAGTCCCATCAATATTACTTGTTATATCATAATAATTTTGTGTTGTTGATTTTGCTGTAAATAATATGGGAGTAACACTTGGAGTAATAGTTGGGGTTGCGGTATTTGTTGGAGTTGGACTTTTTGTTGCTGTTACTGAAGCGGTTGGAGGTATTGTTGGTGTTGGTGTTGGTGTTTTTGTTGGTGTGGGTGTTTGTGTTGGTATTTTAACCGCAATTCCTAGGCCGGGTATTTTTTGTTTAAATACCGGAATTCCCACAGAAACTTGTGGACTAGAACCACTATTTTTTGTGCTAAAATTTGTAGCACTATCAAATTTTATAAATGGAATTTTTTTCATAAATAGTTATACACCAGATAATTTGGCTAATTTTATAAGTATACTAAAAAAGCCAGAATCTTATGATCCTGGCTCTTTAGTTAATTAATTATAGTCGAATTACTCAGCCATTTTTAGGTGAATAATCTCTGCTTCTTTCAAGATAAGCTCCACTACTTAGGAACACCAATGAACCTGGAGCACTTCTTGTTGGAGAAGCAGCATTATCAGTTCCCGGAGTTTCTGTACCATAAGCTGGACCTTTAACTGTAACATTACCACTTGTGCTTCCGCTTGATCCATGAGTTACTGTGAAAGAATTACTATCAACAACAGTAACCTGAAAACGACCATCAGTAGCAGCGCCACTAGTAAAGTCTAAATAAACATAATCATTATTAGCTAAACCATGATTAGCAGCAGTTACTGTTACAGTACTACTATTTCGTGAATAGGTTCCATAAACTATAAACTTACCATTGTATGGACTCCAATAGCCTTTACGATATGCTGTAGATATTTTACTAACTCTATAAGATTCTCTCTTATGAATACTTCTAATTTGACCAGGAACATCGGCTCCGCTAAGTAGAACATTATTGCTTTGACCACTAATGGTACTTGATACTCTCATACCAATTGGTTTTTGGTTATTATAAGCAATAACACTAGCTGAGATGGCTTCATCAGTATCAGCACCATCAACTACTGTTGAACCAAAAACATCTGTTTGGGCTCGGCTTACAGAAACATTATCAAAATTTGTAGTTGTACCTACTCTTGTAGCGGCTCCATGGTTGTTTGAAGCTCCGCTACCTTTTCTATTTGGAGGCACTGTATAATCAACGCCTGCTGAATTTGCTGTAGACATATTAAAAATCTCCATTATTGAAGTGTACTAGTACTAGAAATAAATACACCTAAATATTTTGATCTGTTAATAATTTTAAAGAATTAATAGAATTAACTCGTAATCCATATAAATTGGTCTTTTTTAGTGTTTCAATATGTTTAGAGTTCCAAATATTACCATTAGATATTATATTAATATCGGGTACTTTTTTATTAATTAAAGCTGTTGCTAAGATATTATCATGAATATCGTCTAATAAATATCCTGTTGACGGAAGTATAGTTTTTATTCCATGATCTTTAAGAATTTGGGCTAATTTATATAATAATTCGTAAGTATAAACTCTATATTCCAAAAAATATCTCAATTCAACATTAGATTGAGAACACAAATCAAATACTGTTTTTATATCTTCTCTAAATTTATCATATTTTTTATTAGATAATAAAAGAGAAGGACAAACTAAATCTATGACTTGCGCACCACTCTTAATAGCATTATCAATAGCTACTAATCTAGTTTTAAGATCTAATAAACCCAAAGGATAATCAATAGGTATTGATATTTTAGTAGAATTACTTAAATAATTTTTAGCTATTCTAAGATAATAAGGTAAAACAGAAACTGTATCAATTTTATATCTTGCTAAAGACGCAAGACTATCTTTTAGTTCTGTTTCATTAGATGCAATATCATATAGTGCAAATTCAACATACATGAGAATATTATTTAAGTTTTTTTAGATGATCTATAGTTAGATATTTTTTATCACCAAGAACGCCGTCTGCAAAACCATATTGAACAGCTTCTGATGCATTAAGTATCCAGTCGCATTTATTTGCTAATTGACTTTGAATATGTTTTTTTGCCATCATTCTTTTCCAATTTTTTTCTTTTGCCATATTACTTTGCATACACCGATCAACAAAAATATCAACCATCTTATCTCCTTCTCTTTCATTCCATTGAACACTACTAGCCGCCGCTTTACTATGTTCACTATCTAAACTAATACTTCCATAATGAATTAATAAATTAACATTTGGCATTAATACTCTGTGCGTAGCAGCTTGAAAAATAGTACTACTTGCTGACTGTACTTTTGTATATGCTAAGATGATTGTTTTAGATTTACTATATTTTATAGTATCATAAATTGCCATGCAGTCTTCCCAGTCTCCACCGGGTATATGCATATGAATAAGAATCGGATCATTTGAAATAAGATTCAAATATCTCATATTTTTTTCAAAAACAATAGCTGCTCTATAATCAGTTCCTGGTTCTGATTCTAGTTCTCCCATATGAGAGTGTAGAAAAATTTCTCTGTTTTTTGGATCTATATTATATGTATGAAGAGATTGTAATTCTAAGTCTGTTGTATTAAGTGACATCATTTAATGACTCATAAACTATAGTATTAATATTTCTCATAACATAAGAATCATTAAATGCTTTTCCTATAGCTATCCTAAATCTATATCTTGTAAAAATATCTAATGTTTCTACTCCATCTATATTCTCAATTGTACTAGCAATTTTTTTTGTGATATTAAAATTTGTATGACCAACCCAAAAATTAAAAATTTTACCACTCGCAGTATTTTCATTCATGGGTATGATTCCCATAGGAGTGGATACTACTTTTATTGGTGTTTGGTATTGAGATATTTGTTTACCAATAGAGTTTTCATTAATAGACGAATTATCATTATATGATGAATCTATATCCTCTTCTTCATTATTGAATAATGGTTCATCTTGAATTTCAGTTATGGGATCATCATTACCAAATGGATCAACCCATTTTTGCCATATAATCTGTTTATCATTATTCATAATTAATATTCGGCCTATTGTGTATTTAATCATCCATCGTCTTATATTATAATACCCTATACTAGGATAAAAAATAATATTAGCAGCCTATTTATTCTTAAATACAGATGTTGGTCTAATTAAAGGAAATTTAGAATTTGTTTGAATTTTAGATAATTCATTTTTAAAAATATCATAAAAAGTAATAATATTATCTATTAAAAGTTGTTCTCTATGATCGTTAGAGTTTTCTGATTTTGTCAATAATACATCCAAAGATCTCTCCTTTAAAAATCCGTAATTAATTGCTAATAATAATTGAGCATATTTTTCTGATATTTCAATAATATTTTTTTCATCTATAAGTTCAGTATCTGGTAAAAAAGTAGTTATTTCTACATCATTAGATTTATTTAAGAAAAAACATATTCCTCCAAAATAATCTGATTTTAATTCTGACTCTGACTGATATTGTGTTTTATTATTTGTTCTAAATTTTTGATAGAATTTTATTAATAGCTGGTATAAATATTTCATTGGTTGTATTAATACTATGTAAATAAACTTTTTTTAGTTTTGTGACAATAGAATAATGCATTAAACAATAATAATGAATTATTAATTTGTCTTTATTTGTTACGTCTGATAAAATAAAATTAGCAAAAAAAGAATCAAAGTCAACACATTGTTCAAATAATTTTTTTAATAAATCTATAATAGAATCATTTGAATTTATATCTATTGATGGTATTACAATATTATTATCTGATAATGATACTATTTCATACTTCCAATTTGTTTTATTATGAACTAGTATATATAAATTAATTTGACACGGTATCATATTGTTTAATATTCTCTATAGCTCTTTTAAGGTTTTGTCTAATGGCTTCCCTAGAAACTCCAAATTTTTTACCAATAGATGATAGAGTTTCATTTTCAAAATAATATAATCTAATTTGTTCTTTTTGTTTTTCTGATAATAAAGAATTATCAAATAATTGCTGAATAGCTTCAGTTAAATTTTCTTTATTTTCTTTTTCTATTAAAGTATCTAATGGATTTATGGCTTTATGATCCTTTAATGATAAGTTTAATATTTTAATATCATTATCTGTTTCATAATCTAAACTAATATTATTAGTTTTTTTCTTATATTTATTTGTAACGTAAGTTTTTATCGCCCATAAAGCACATTGATTTCTATAAGAGTATAAGGTTTTCTTTTGTCCACTCTTACCAACTCGATCAGGATTAAATCTCCAATCGGCATACATAATCGCTGTTGCAACATCGGATATGGCGTCATTATTTCTAAGCATTTCAGATGCTAAACCATTATAAAATTTTGGAGCAAATTTAGAAATAGTTTTTTTAGCCAAACCTAGATATGAATCTAAACTATCAAATTGTTTTTGCATATTATCCTTATCCTTTAAAAATGAGTCCTAAAATCAAAATTTATTAATCTTCTTAAATATTACTTAGAATCTTTTTTTGATTCTTCTTGTAATTTTTTCCATTGTTCTGTATCTGGCCTATCCTTATCTCCAGGTTTTGCTGGAGTATAATTTTTACCCATACGTTCCTTTTTTTTACGAATATTTTCCCAAAGACCAGCACGATCACCAGCAGATATAGTATCGGCAGCGTCGGCAACGTACATTACAAAATCGTGAATTGTACGCATATAGTCCTCAGTAATAGCGATTTTACCCTGTAGCCAGCTTTCTGTCAAGTTTTCTTTAACAGAAGGGTTGTCTGTCATAGATAGGATATTATGAGCATGTTGTATTATAGCTCTTAAAGAGCCCAAATTCATTTCATAAAAATCTTTTTTATACTCTTCTAATTCCATTTCTGGTGTTTCTGTTTCAATATCTTCTGCTATAAGATCATTTGTTTCTGACATATCATCAAGAGTTATAGAAGGTTCCCTTTTTTGTAGCATTTGTATACTTGCTACAGCTAATTGATCTGGTGTTTTTTTTAACATTTGACCTTGAGCCCATGTTTTACCAGAATTTGTAGTTTCATATGCTACTACTTTTCCCATATAGTCTGGTAAATCTTCAATATTCTGAACTATACCAGCGCTACCATAATGGATACAGGCTTTATTGATATTTTGCACATAATCTCCAACTTTAATAGAGCTATTAGCAACAGACGGTAATGCATTAGGTAATGAAATTTCGTCATTTGGATTAGCTGGTACTAGATTATCAACTACTGATCTTTGTAATTGAGCTTCGTTATCATTATTTTTTTCATCGACAAGTTCTTTTTTTATTTGTCTTTCATTTTGATCTTTTGTAACAGGATCGACTTGAATTGTTGGTAATGGAAGCATTGAAGCTTCTTGTTTTTTTATACCGAGTTTTTCTTTAGTAGCATCAGGTAAAGCCGCGACAAATTCTGGTTTATTTTTAATTTTGTTATATAGTTTTTTAATAAAAGCATCATAACTCATTTGTCCTTTCATTCTACCAAAATTATTTATAGCATCTGAAACATCTGCTGGGGTAACTATTGGAAAAGAGCGTGTTTCAGGAAATAAGAAATCGCTATCCTTTAGTTCACTTCTCTTTTTTCCTTGATACGTTTTTTGTGCTGCTTCCAAAGATTCCGAAACTTGATTTAATAATTTATGAAATCTATCGAACATAATTTTCCCCTTATTTATTATCTGTTAATGGACCACCAGTTATCCAGGCATCACAAGTTCTATCTCCAGCACATTTAAAATCAAATAATTCACAATAGCCCAAATTAGCTTCATTGACAATTTCTGTAGCTATATCTTCTTCTTTAATAGATGTTGAAGCTATGCCTTTTTCTATGCATTGTCTCATTTTTTCTTTTATTACAAAAGCAGCACAATTAGAGCATCTCATAGTTTGAGCTTGCTCTCTAGAAGTTTTAAATAAAGCAGCTTTATTTAGCCAAAATTCTTCATTTTCTAATTTTGGATTAGCTGGACCATAATTAGCTTTATCAACACAAATTTTTCTATTAGCTAAATTTAGACTAATATCTTGAGTTGCCGGAGGACACTCTATATTAGTTTTAATAGAATCTAATAATTCATCTGCTCTAGATTTGAACATTATTTTATACTTGTAAAGTAAGGAAATTGTCCAGACCCATTTGTTCAATTAATTTAAGATATCCTTCATATAGTTTGATACCATCTTCACTACCTTGTAATAATGGAATCATAACATTAGCAGTTAGCTCATCTCCTACTGCTCTGGCGGCTACAATAGTGGCTCGTTCTGCGGCTGATGCTTCTTGTACAGATGCTAAGTTATACTTAATCATAGCAACCATGTCATGTCTGGTCCAAGATGGTGGTGAGACAGTTAGTGGCTGATAATCTTGATCAAAAAATTCTAATCTAGATAAATTAATCATTGCGTGTTCATGCTCTTGCAAAGCATCTTCTTTAATTACGGCTGCAAGTTTTTTATAACCCCAACGTTCTAAATGAACAGCTTGTCCAGACAGAACTGTTGTTTGTTGCCAGTGTATATTAAGAGATTTTTTAAGTAGTTCAATAACTGTATCAGAAGTATAATTTTCTATTTGTTGAGCGATAGTTTTTTGTTGCTGTTCGTTTAATAAAATATCTATAGTTTTTTTATCTGACATTTTTTTCTCCTGAACTATTAAGTTAAATCTGATACATTAGTTTTTGACCACATTTTACATGACCAATAGTTTGCTTTCCATTTAGGACCAGGGTTGTCGCAATTATGTCTAGCTCTATATGATTTACGACGCTCTGGATCATCTCTTTTAATTTCCATGTTTGGATCTCCAAAATTTACTTTGACCACATTTCCTTTATCATTTTTTACATAAACACTGAATTTTTTGGGTCCATCTGGAGTTCTGAATGGTTTATTTAATTTTACATTTTGTTTTTTTTCTACTGCTATTAGTTTATCTTCTTCATCAAATATTTGAGATGCTTCAATTTCCCATACAAATTCATCCCATTCATCATCCCAAGAGCAATTATTAGCCAAATACATAGCAGTATCATGTACTTCTTCTATTAAAGAAGATTTTGATTTTCTTTTAGTTTGACCTAAACAAATAGCTACTCTTTGTTTGCCATCAGGATATTCCTTTTTCATTGTATCATTGCTCATACAACGAGATACAAATTTTTGTCTATTTTCATTTTGATTAGGTTTTGGTATCGGCATATATTTTCCTTTATAATATATATTATACTTTTTTATATACACCTAACCAAAGATTCGGCTGAATTTCTCCATGAATACTGTTTAGCTGTTATTAAACCATCTTGATTATTATTAATTCTATTTTTATAGCAATATCTCATATATTCTATTGTTTGATCTATTTGATTAGATCCGATTTTGGCCCAATTTCCTTGTTTAACAAAAGCTTTACCATCATAAGCTTTTTCTAATTCTTCTATTTTTACAAGATAACAATTTTTAGGATTACAGAATTCTGTGTGAGCAGAATAATTCGTTGCTATAACGGGTTTATTCATAGCCATAGTTTCTAAAAGCTCAAGATTCCAACCTTCTGCTTTAGATATATATAATCCACAATCACTATTTTGTATAACCTGTGCAATTTCTTTATGAGAACCTACTCCAGGTATAACTTTTATATTTGGATGATTATAGAGATTTTTCCATTTTTCTATTTCTTCTTTTGTAGAATAACTATTAGTATGCTCTGATGCCAATATCCATAATTCTACATCTTTTTCATTGGGAAAAGCTTTATTAAATATTGATGGTAATAAATCATGACTTTTTCTAACTTCCCATTTGCCTATAGTTAGAAATATATAATTATTAGTTTGGATAGTTTTAGGCATAGTATGATCAAAAATTTTATTATCAACACCTAATGGAACTATATCTATTGGTTGTCTTATACCATTTTGTTCAAAAACTTGTTTTGCCCATTCGCTAGATGCTATTAATTTATCTGGTATTTTTAAATGCTGTTTTTCTAAATTATTAAAAGTATCTAATTCAAAAAATGGATAAGCTAAATATTGTCCAGAACCTATTCTAGAAGTTAAATCAAATTGATGCCAAATTTTTATACATGGACTATATTTATTAAATACAGAAAAATTATTAATTAATTTAGAAATGATATCATAATCTTCTTGTGTTAGAACACTAGGATTTCCTATTGGAAAATAAGTAGTTTCAATATTAGAAGATATTAATTCTTTAAGAATATTTAAAGAAGCTATTCCATATCCTGTAGTATTTATTGGAGCATGGTAATTTATTTTCATTAGACACCAAATGTTGGATTTTTATTTGAATGAATTTGATTTACTCTACAGAATTGTCCACACTTAATCATGTGTTTTATATGAGATGCTCCTATGTAGCAGCAACATGATCTTATTCCTCCTAGTAATTCTTGTGTAATTTTATCTAGCGTACCTTTATAAGGTACAGTTATTTTTGTACCTTCACTAGCTCTATATTGTTTTATATTGTCTTCATAAAGTTCTTGAGCGCGATGCGTACTCATTCCGTAATATGTGAATCGTCCTTTGGTTTTTTCATTTGATCCAGCTATAGGGAGATAATCTCCACCAAATTCCCATTCTCCTTCACATGGATCAGTACCGGCGAAATATCCTCCCAGCATTACGAAATCGCTTCCTGCGCATAATGCTTTACACACATCTCCTACTGTTTTATGTCCTCCGTCGGAACAGATCAATCCTAATTTTTTAGGCCCGTTTTGAAGACCATGAGCAACATATGAATTTTCTAAAACGCAAGATAGTTGAGGAATTCCGCATCCTGTTAAAAATCTTGTGGTACAAGCACTACCTCCTCCTATTCCTGTCTTTACTATGTCTACTCCGCCGTAGATCAAAAGCTCTTGTGTTGATGAAGTGTTTGTAACATTTCCAGCTATAATAATACTATCTGGAAAATTTTCTCTTACTTTTTTGCAATATTTTACAAAAACATCCATATGCCCATTAGGAACATCAATACAAATATTTGGCTGTTTATGTAATAAATTTTTTAATTCTAATAAATGATTAAGATCACTTTTTTTATATCCTATTGAAACAAAAGTATAATCGATATTTTGAGGATAAGTTATAAAGTAATCTAATAATTGTTTAGTAGTATGATACTTATGTAAACAAGCTATCATTTTATGATTAGCTAATTGTTTTGCCATTTCAAAAGAACAAAAACTCATATTAGCACATGCTATAGGTATTCCTGTCCAATGTCTAGGGCTATGATAAAATTGAAAAGTTCTTTCTAGATTAATATCGGATCTACTGGTAAGAATTGATCTTTGAGGAACAATAAGAACATCATCAAAATCTAACTTTATATTTTCTATTATTTTCATAGTTATATTTGTTTTGAGAAATCATTAGTGTCGTAACATTTCCAATGTTTAAAATCTTGAAAGCCTTGCTCACTAACACAAATTTTTGGACCCATTAACAATCCTTGTCCTTTAAAATGATATAAAGTACTAAGTATTGCAGATCTATGGTCATTACAATCTATAATATATTTTATTTGTCCAGATTTTACATAATATTTTGGCATAATTTATAAATTAAAAAATCTCCATCTATTATAGTGATCAATATTTTCATCACTATTAACATGTAATAAATAAGACTTTAGATCAGACCATTCTGAAAAAAACCATTGATGAGGAATAGCTCCAAATAACCAATCCGGAGTATCTTGTTTACCTTGTTCAATATGAATAAGAATAGGTTTTTTGGAACGATTAGCTAAACTCATTTCTTCGTAAGTTCCACAAGCATGATGTTCCAAGTCTAAATTTACAATCATAAAATCGCTAATATCAACTAATCTTAAATCAACAGAACGTATAGTTTTCATTATATTAGAAAGTTCATCATATCGTCCTTGACTTTTAAGTTTTAATTTTATTTGATGAGTATCGTTATCCTCTGATCCTTCTATGCTAGGTTTTTTTATAGGATTAAATACTATAACTCCTAATTGCTCTAAGAATGGAGTAATACTATCTCTCCAAGTTGCCCCTCTATCTGGCACTCTATCCATAGCACCAGCTAGATATACTCTTTGATTTTTCAGTCTATTCAATTTATTTATCCAGAAAAAGATATGTAAATAAGGAGTTTGACGGCTTAACTCCAATATTAGAATTATTTCTTGCTTCTTTCATTTTTTTACCTCCATCGATCCAACCAATTAATAAAGCAAAAATTAAAGCAATCAAAAATGCATAATTCATATTATTTTCTATATTTAGACCTCATAGAATTTACTTCGTTTATCATTTCTTGCAAAGTTTCAGGATTTGTTGATCTTCCTGTTGGATTCTCGTAATACAAGCCAACTGGATGGTTCACCATACCTATGGTAGCTCCTCCGACACAACAACGCAACCAAAAATCTGCATCGGAAGCAGTCTTATAGTTTTCATCAAACCACCCAAATCGTTCATGTAAACTTTTTTTCCACAAAGGCATACAATGAGGATTATTATTTAATAACAGATTATCGAAAGTATGCGGTAAATACGGATAAATTTCTTTAAATGAATTATTTATATATTTTTCATTAGCAATTCTAGATATATAAGTAAATCCATAAATTAAATCTAAATTTGTATTTTTATTAAATTCATTTAATAATATTTCTAAACCTTCTTTATTTTTCCTATCATCAATATTCCAATTTCCGATAATTGATGAAGAACATTTTTTAACTGCGATATTCCAAGCAGCATATAATCCAGGATCATTATCTAATCTATAATATTTAATATTTGCATATTTTTTAGTTAATGGTTCAATAGTATTTTTTTCTTTTTCTGGTGATGCACAATCAAGGAATACAAATTCTATTGAATCAAATATTGTTTGTTCCAGTATATTTTCTAGGTAACCATCAATAAATTTTTGTCCTTTATAAAAGGAACAAAATATAGAACATTTTAATGTATTCATTTTTTAATAATTTTTATACCTGTATAGTCTATTTGTTGTAAAAATATATTAGTATCAGAAAAATATTCATCGACAGCTTTTTTACAGCCGTTCCAGTGACCATAATCGTCTATGATAAGTACTCCGTTTAATACTAATTTAGGATATAAATATATTAATTCATTTTTAGTAGAATCGTACCAGTCTGTATCAAGTCTGAGTAAACTAATCTTAGTTGGAATATTTTTATAGTCTTGTAAAGTTTCGGACACATCCCCTTTAATATAATAAATATTAGATGTATCAAATTTGGAATTAGATAAATTAGTTTGAACCTCTTCAAGACTAGCATATGCTTTTACATTAGCTAGATTTAGAATATCTTTAGCTTTACGATTATGATGGTCTATATCAATGTCTTTCGGCTCTGTCATTCCTGAAAAAGTATCAAATAACCATACTTTTTTATTAGTAATATTATAAAAATATAAATATTCTATAATACCTAGTATATTGCCACCTCTCCATACTCCACACTCAACTATATCTCCTTCTATATTATTTATTCTAATATACTCTAAACTATTAAATAATTCTATAATTCTTTTTATACTAGTCATAGTATATGGTTTAACAAAACTAATAAAGTATTCAAGATTCATATGGATATAATTTTTCTTCTATTAATATAGATTTAGATATTAAATTAATTTCTTTTTTATATTTAGCTCTTTGATCGTTCAAAATATAGACTTTTCTAGCTAAATCAATAAAATCTCTATCAAAAATGGATTGATTTTCTTTTATTCTTAGATTATCTTCTACCAACCATAATTCATTATTGATATTTTTAAGCTGTATATATAATTCATATATAAATTTTTCTTTTGTAATAATATCAAAATATGGTTTTAATTCATTTAACTCTTTTATTATATTTTGTGTTTTAATTGGATCTATACTTTTTAAAAATTTAATTTCCAATATTGAAAATTTGTCAATAATTTCTCCATTAGATACTAATATGCGATAACTCATAAATTAATAATTCCAAACGAAGGACAGCCATCATTAGTTAAAAAAGATATAGATAATTTATAAGTATTACAAAATTCTTGAACTGCTTGAACTACCCCAGGAAATCTGGATTCATTATAGTCGTGTCCAGCTATTATACCATTAATTTTAGTTTTTTGTTTACATAATGCTAAGTCATTTTTTACTCCGTCATATGTATGATCAGCATCAATATACATGAAATCAAAATAATAATTAGGAAGATTTAATAATACATCATAACTATATCCTTTATGTATATAAATATTATTATATTTATTATATTTAATTTGTAAATTTTTATAAGATTCGGATAAATCAAGATATTGCATATTTAAACCATCTTTATCTCCAGACCAAAATTTTCCATCAAATAAGTCTATTAAATGTAATTCTTTTGGATTTGTATCAAATAATATTTGAGAAAAATCTCCTTTAAATACTCCTATTTCACATATTACCAGATTTGAATCTAAACTTTTTATAAAATCATTTCGAGTTGTAAATATTTTCATCTAAAATCAAATCCTTCTTTAAAAGTATTATAATGATTAATAATTAAATCGTATTTATGTTTTGAAGATGTAATTTTCCATGTATAATGTATATTATAGTTAATATTGTTTTTATCAATACAAGTCCCATCATACATCATATTTAATTTAGTATCTAAATTATGTATTAAAATATTATTATCAAAAATCCAGTCATTAACATGATATTGTTCATATGAAGGATAGGAACTGTTTTTCGCTTTATAGTAAATATTTTCTATTTCTCTCTGATATGTTTTTGGTATTCCTAATAATCCACAATTATATTTAAATTTATTATTAAATGTAAAATTATCTCTTATATAAGCTTGATCATATGCTAAATTAATATTTTTAGTATCTAAAAATTTATGTATATCAAAAAGTTTTGTTGGTAATAAATCCAAATCCCAACATAATATAAAATCATCTTCTACTAAAGTATGACAAAATAATTTTAACCATGATGGATGCACATTATATTTATTGTATTTGCTATTATTATTTAATATAAAAAAATTGATATTATTATATAAACATAGTTTTTCTATAAAAAAAATAGAATATTTGCAATAATCTAGATTTCCAATATTTATACAAAATATTGTCATACCAAAATCCATTTTTTTTTCAATGTAAAATTGCTATGATTTTTATATTTAAAATTTTTATGATAAAATAATTTTATTTTTTCAGAAATATCAATTCTATCTATAAAATGTATGAACGAAGAATTAATACAATGAATTTCTGAAGCATTTTGTATTAAATCAACATTTTCAAAAAAATTTCCTTTATCACTATAAATTTTTAATAGTTTTATATCCACAAATCTATAGTCTATTCTATCTATATTATCAGAACCTTTATTGCATAATAAAACATAAGATTCTTGAGGTACTGGATTTTGAGTTTCAGGTTTTACATAATCAAAAAATTTCCATGAATTTTCAAAATTTATATTAGCTTGATCATAAAATACCTTATCCCAAGATTGTTCCATACCAGGAATAAAATTAGGATTTAAACCAACTCCTAATCTAATATAATTATGATTTGATCCTAGAATTCTAGCCTCTTCATCATTATAAACTGATACAATATTAATATTAGTATTATTACTATACATTAATTTAATATTATGAAAATTATGATGTTTACAAACTAAAGATAATGGCATATCTTTAGCTAAAGTGCGAACTAACCCATTGCATATAATATGATCACCAAGACCAAGATGATGATGAAGTACTGTTGTCATATTTTATTCATATAGTTTACAAGCTTGCTTGTACAATATATTCCTTTGTAATTATTCATAACTAAATCTTGACAAAATTTACCATCTTCTTTTCTATAGTATTCATCTGTTTCATTAAATTGAATAGTATTAAAAATAGATTTTTTAACAGTAATGTGAGCGTGGTGTATCGGATAATCTCTACAAATTACATTTGTAGAATTTTTATCTATTTCATTAATTGGTAATAAAATTATATTATTAATCTGTTCAAATTTAATAATATTATAATTAAAAATATTATTATAATTATGTAAAATAAAATCTGGAGTATATTTATTTATTATATTTTGAATTATATCTATTTTACTAGGATGCGGAATATCGTCAACATCACAGAACATTATATAAGAAGAATTTGCAATTTTTGAGCAAATATTTCTTGCTACTGCTTGGTTTGTTAATTTACTACTAAAAATAGTTTGAATGTCAATTTTTTTGTTATTAATTATAATAAACTCTAATGTTTCAGTATATTTAATACCACTACAATAAATTATTATTTCATTAGGAGCAACTGTTTGTTGTTTTAAATATGACATTAAAAACTTAGTAAGATAATAATCTTTGTTATAACAGGTTATGCACAATGCGATTGTCATATTATGTGTTTTTGATACTCTGGATGTCTGTTATCGTTTTCATCAAAAACATCTCCAATGAACTCATTATTAATTCTTGGTATAGGAAATGATTTTTTATCAAAAAACTCATCGTGTACTAATTTATCTTCTCCTATTAATGGATATAATTTTTCTGCAAAAAATTTATAATCAGTACCATAATTATTTGTTTTATCAAAAGATTCTAATAAAGTTTGCATAGGATACTTATTATTATTTTTAAATCCCCACATTCCTCCTAATATTGGAAATTTATGATATGGATGATCTCTCATAATATGAAAAGTTTTATCAGATCTTATCCATTCATCAACAGCATATTTTTCTCTTAAAGATAAACGACTATCTGCATCCCTGAAAATAGATATAGCAACATCTGGATCGTATGATGTTTCAAATCTCCAAAACATGCTTTGCCAATTGCCTGAATCTTTTTTTAGAATTATTTCTGTATTAGTAAATGTCTGTAATGTATCTATAATACTATTAGGAACACTATCAGCGATATAAAATCTACAAATCCATTCGGGATATATATTTTGAGCTAATTGAGCATTTTTGATGGATCCTATAGTATATTTTTTATTATCTCCCCAAAGACTAAAGGATATTATTTGTTTTTTCATAATTTTTTGAAGCAGTAGTGTTTATGATATCAATTACAAAATTTCTATATCTGGCTCTTTCTTCTTCTGTAAAACCAAAATTTAGATCTTTTGTTCTATCCATATCAAAATCAATAAAATGTTTTTTACAGATAGAGTCTATAAATGCTAAGTCTATTTTTTTAGGTATAATTTGATACTCATTAATAATATTTTCTAAATGACCAAGAATTTCTTGATCTTCATGATATTTATTTTTAAGCCTCAAAAATAACCAATTTAAAAATTTCATTTTTTATTATAATTATATATAAATACGTTATATGGTTTCCAAATATCTTCGATCAGGTCTGATATAAAATTCCAATTACCACCGGCTAAACCGCTACCAAATTTTGGTGCGTGAATTTCTATCTTTTCATTTTTATATAAAAATCCAGTATTCATATGAATAAATTGAGATAATGAATTCATAGATTTTACAAGTGCCAAGTAGTTTAATGGTCTTGGATTATCTTTACCTCTAATTCCATTTTGGGCTATCATATTTACAAAATATAATTTATGTTTGAATTTTTGATCTTCAAAAACCTTTAATATTTGGCTGTGTCCAAGATTATTTCTTAAGAAATTTTTTCCAAGTAAATGATAATCTTGTTTTACACTAGGATAATATTGAGCCACTTGAGCGGCGAAGCCTGCTCCAAATAAATCTATATTGTTACAAACATGTGGAACAAAAACTGTAGCTCCTCCATTACCAGCATTTATTCTATTTTTTATTTGTTCAAATAAATCGGAGTTGTATGTTATATAACTTGTTCTTTGTGTTTGAGTTTGCATTATTATCTCCTAATGCTTGACCATTTATTTTTAGGACAACTTTGATCCGCCCAAGCTAATTTATTTAAAAATATTTTTTTATCCGATATAAAACATCCACATACTGAACATTCTGTTTTAACATGATTATATTCTTCACAATTAATACATATATTATATCTAACATTTATTTCATTTTGTGTCGCTTTTGGTAAACCTCTAGCAATATGAAAATAAAGAGAATTAATAAAAGTTTTAAATTTAAGATACCACATCTTTTTTTGTTTCTTTAATAGCTTCCATTAAATTATCTTGATTCATATAAAATATTGAAATTTTATTTATTATATCATTGGGATGAAGCCATCTTGATCCTCCATTCTTTAGATCGATACAAAGCCTTTTCCCATCTTTTTTAAAGTCACACGTTACTATATACTTTAATCCGTTGGATTCAAAACAATCCCCGGATTCTAATTCTTCAATAATATTTGACATTTTTATTTAATATAGTCTGACCAATTATCCAAATCGTCTTGTTCTCTAAGAGATTGTTTTTTTCTCTTAAATTCTTTTTGGAGTTTTTTGGCCCCATAAGCATCATCATCACGATGAACTTTTGGTGGTTTTTGTTTTTGTTTTTTTCTATCTTTTTCGGTCATGTTTGTTCTCAACAGCTTGACACCAATATGATAAAGATCATTTTGTGTTTGTCAAGACCAGGATAAAAAATCATAGCGTTGACAAATAAAAAAACTTCATTAGTATTATGCAGGTCGGGTGATTATATCTGATATTTCCTTATATGCTAATACGCTAATCCAATCTAGAATGAACACTACAATAGTCACCGGAATATGGGATCTGGGAAGGTCTTCTTTAGGAGAAGGTTGGTCAAGATCATTTAGTCATTATATTGATAATTTTAAAAAATTACTAGAGTGTTCTAATCTAAATTTAGCTATCTTTATAGATCCAGAATTAGAAGATACTGTTTGGAAATATAGAGATAAATCTAATACTAAAATTTATTATCATAAAAGTTCTGATTTTAATGGTTCTTTTTTCCCTTTTTATGAAAAAATTCAAAAAATAAGAACAAATGATGATTGGTTGAATCAAGTTGGGTGGTTAAGGGAAAGCACTCAAGCAAAAATGGCAGACTATAACCCTATGGTTATGAGTAAAATGTTTCTTTTGCATAATGCTAAGATATTCAATCCTTTTGATGATGACTATTATTTTTGGCTAGATGGAGGAATAACAAACACTGTACATCCTGGATATTTTAGTAGCGATAAAGTGATAGAAAAACTAGAAGGATTAATTAAACAGTTTTTATTTATTTGTTTTCCTTATGAAACATCTACTGAAATTCATGGATTCAATATTGATTCTATGAGAAAAATTTGCAATACACAAGAAGTTAATCGTGTTGCTAGAGGAGGATTTTTTGGCGGACATAAAGATTCTATTAGTAAAGCAAATGATCTATACTATGGTTTATTAAATGATACTTTAAATCAAAATCTTATGGGTACTGAAGAAAGTATATTTACCATAATGAGTTATAAAGATCCTGAAGTATATCATATTGAAATGATAGAAGGTAATGGATTAATTAGTACTTTTTTTGAAAATATAAAAAACAATAAAACAGTATTACAACAAAAACAAATTAATACTAAAAAATACTCTAATAAAAATAGCGTATATATTAATACATATAATGCTCCTAAACAATTACAAATGCTTATCGATTCTTTTGAAAAATATGAACCAAAATTTTTAAGTAAAACAGATTTAATATTAATAAATAATACAACAAAAGAAGAATATTTTAATGAATATGAAATTATAGCTAAAAAATATAATTTTAGAGAAATTCGTAATGGTAATTTAGGAATTTGTAGATCTAGACAATGGGCTGCTGAAGATTTTTCAAAAACTGATAATAAATATATGTTTTTCTTTGAAGATGATATGTTAATAGATTTATCGGATAGTAGGTGTTCTTTTGGTTTTAATAAAAAAATAGATAATTTATATGATAATTTAATTAGAATAATGGACTTAGAAGAATACGATTTTTTAAAATTTAGTTTTAGCGAATTTTATGGTCATAATGGAGAACAATGGAGTTGGCATAATGTTCCAGAACACCTTAGAAAAGAATATTTTGGTAAAATTAATAAAAAACCTTTTACAAAATTTAAACATATTAAAAATTTAAATGGAGTAGTTTATGCTAATGGAGAAGTTTATTATTCTAACTGGCCTCATATTATAGGTCATGAGGGAAATCAAAAATGTTTCTTAGATACAAAATGGGACCATCCATTTGAGCAAACATGGATGAGCCATATTTACACATTAACAAAACAAGATAAAGTTAATCCAGCAATCTTATTATCCAGCCCTATAACACACAATAGAGTTTATCATTATGCCAAAGAAGAAAGAAAAGAAAACTAATACCATCTTCATTCAGATTGCATCATATAGAGATCCTCAATTATTGCCGACTCTTAAAGATTGTATTAGTAAAGCTAAATATCCAGAGAATCTTAGATTTGGAATAGCTTGGCAACACAGTCCGGACGATATTTGGGATAATTTAGATGAATTTAAAGAAGATAAAAGATTTAATATTTTAGATATTGATTATAAATTATCTCAAGGCGTGTGCTGGGCAAGAAATTCTGTTCAGCAACTATATAATAATGAAAAATATACTCTACAATTAGATAGTCATCATAGATTTGTAGAAAATTGGGATGAAATTCTTATAGATATGTTAGTAGATTTACAAAAAAATGGATATAAAAAACCATTAATTACTAGTTATATACCAAGTTTTGATCCAGAAAATGATCCTCAGTCAAGAATTCAAACACCTTGGAAAATGAATTTTGATCGGTTTATTCCAGAAGGCGCGGTTTTCTTTCTGCCTGCAAATTTTGATAGTTGGGATGATCCTACCAAACCTTTACCAGCACGATTTTATAGCGCTCATTTTGCTTTTAGTGTTGGGGAATTTGCTAATGAGGTTCAGCATGACCCAGACTATTATTTTCATGGAGAAGAAATTAGTGTAGCTGTTCGTGCATATACTCATGGATATGATTTATTTCATCCTCATAAAGTTGTTTGTTGGCATGAATATACAAGAAAAGGTAGAACTAAACAATGGGATGATGATAAAATATGGGTTCAAAGAAATGAAAAATCTCATTTAAAAAATAGAAAATTATTTGAAATGGATGGAGAAAAAAGAGATATTGATTTTGGTAAATATGGATTTGGTAATATTAGATCATTAAGAGATTATGAAAAATATGCTGGATTAAGTTTTAGCAAAAGAGCTATTCAAAAAAGGGTTCAAGAACACAAACCGCCACCAGATCCAGATACAACAAATTTGTCAGATGAAGAATTTGATAATGCTCTATTAAGTATATTTAAACATTGTATTGATATTCAATATGGACAGGTTCCAGAAAATGATTATGATTTCTGGGCAGTTATTTTTAAGGATGGTAATGATCAAGATTTACACAGAATGGACGCTGTACCAGATGAAATTAATCGTATGAAAAATGATCCAGATGGATATTGTAAAGTGTGGAGAGAATTCCAAACTAAAATATTACCAAAAAAATGGATAGTTTGGCCTCATAGTAAAAGTAAAGGGTGGTGCGACATGATTACAGGTAATTTATGAGTATAAAATTTATAGATGAAAATTTATTAGGACAACCCGGACTATCAAGATATATAGATCCTAAAATAGAATGGTCTAGAGATCCTACTGACCACTCAATTGCTATATATACTGATTCTAAATGTTTTAATAGTCAAATTGATCCAAATAAAAAAAATTATGCTTGGTTGATAGAACCCCCAATTATTAATGGGGAAAATTATATTAATATAACTAAAAACTATAATAAATTTATTAAAGTATTTTCACATAATCTTAATTTAGCTTCTAAAATAGATAATTTTGTTTATGTTCCTCATGGCGGTACATGGCTAAGAACAGAAGATATTAATATTTGGGAAAAGACAAAAGATCTTAGCATGATTTTTTCTCATAAACAATGGAATAGTTTTCATAGAACAAGACATTCTATATATGAAAAATATAAAAATAGTAATTTAATAGATTTTTATGGATCTGGATCTAATAAAAGTATTGAATATAAAATAGAAGGCTTAAAAAATTATAGATTTTCACTAGTAATCGAAAATAGTATAGAAAAGGATTATTTTACAGAAAAAATACTAGACTGTCTATTAACTGCTACAATTCCAATATATTGTGGTACTACTAATATTAGTAGATATTTTAATACCGATGGAATTATTATTTTTAATACTATTGAAGAATTAGATAAAATATTAAATGAACTAAATTTAGATATTTACAAATCAAAGATTGACGCTGTAGTGGATAATTATACAAAAGCACATAAATACATTCATCCAGAATATTTTATTAATGCCAATATACAATAATATCATAACAGCTACAAATAGTTTATATTTTGATAGTTTATTAACATTAATTAGTAGTATACATAAAACTAGTCTATCTGTTGTAGATCAGATAAGCGTATATAATCTTGGTTTATCTAATCAAGAAATATCTAAATTAAATTCTATTAAAAAAGTAAGAGTAATACATTTTTCAAATGAAGCAATAAACTCTCATCCAAAATTTTTGGAGCCCAAATCGTATGTATATAAAATATACTGTATGTATAATAGTAAATTATTTGGACAAAATATATTATGGATAGATTCTGGAGCTATGTTTTTAAAATCTTGTCAAGAAATTTTTGATATTATAAATAAAGATCATATTTTTTTAGTAGGAGATATTCATAAAAATAAAAATTATACTCATTTTAATTGTCAAAAAATTATGGGAACTTGCGTTTCTGAGCTAGAAGATAATCAACTATGGGCTGGATTAGTTGGATATTACAGTAATGGTAAATATCAAGCATTTATAGATGACGCATATAGATATTCTATGATTCCTGGTTGTTTAGATGGCAATGAAGAAAATCATAGACATGATCAGAGTATATTATCTATATTAGCTTCTAGATATAATATACCAAAACATGATATAGATAAATATGGATATTGGACTGATTCTAATAGAAATTTACAAAAAGCATTACTAAATGATAGTGTTGTATTTGCTCATAGACGAGGACACAATGATCATAAAGATATAATATATGAAACTTAAAGATATTCCAAAATTTGTTATTAATCTTGGTAGACGTAAAGATAGATTAGACTATATTTCTAATGAAATGAAATATATGAATTGGGAATTTGAAAGATTTGATGCTATTGATACTAACAGCTATGTAGGATGTGCCTTATCTCATCAAAAATTAGCACAAATATCATTAAATAATAATTATGACTATATCATAGTATTTGAAGATGACATATTCTTCATGCCTTATGCTAAAGAATTATTATCTAATATAGAAACACATTTATTTTATACAAATTTAGAGTGGGATATCTTCCACTTTGCCCCATCAATACATAGACCACTTAATAAGTATAATGAATATTTACTTGATTTAACTAATTTACCACCAAAAGATGTTTCCAAACACAGAGGAATCTATGGAACATCAGGATTTATTTTAAGTAAAAAAGCCTGTGAATATATTATAGAATGGAATACTAATAAATATATAAATAATTCCCATCAACAAATTCCAATAGATGAATATTATGATCTAATTTTATATCCTAATTTGCCCAGTTTTTGCGGTGTATTACCATTAGTTGTACAAAAAAACGATTTTTCTGATATTAATCATACTAATGATAATAATCATTATCTTATGACATATAACTGGAATGTTTATTGCCCAACCAAACTAGATAATAAAATGTTAGATTTTAATTATTGCTATAATATACGATCATGAATAAAACCAAAATAGTATCAGCAATATATTTTGACCTTTATGGAACTGATCTTGGAGGAAGGTCTGGTAGAAACGATCATTATTTATATAGTATGAATAGTATTATGAATAATAATGCTAATTATATTATATATACAAATGATAAAAATAAAGTAGACTCTTTTTTTAAAAGTAACTATCCAGATAAATTAGATAAATTTACTAGCATACAATATAATTTATACGATAATATATATAAAAATGATATTAATCGTATTAAAAATCTTGAACATACTAGAGTTTCTTTTAGATGCATAGAATTACAATATAATAAATTATTTTGGTTAAATCTTAATAATAATAATTGTGATTATATATACTGGATAGATGCGGGATTATGCTATAGCGGATTATTACCAGACAAATATTTAAAAACAAAAACTGGCAACTATAATGATAGTTATTATGGATCAGATATTTTTACTAATAAATTTATAGATAATTTAAATTTTTATTGTTATGATAAAGTACTAGTTTGCGCTAAAGAAAATATTAAAAACTATTGGGATAGCTCATTACCATCAAAATATTTTATAGAACATCCTAGATTGGACTATCATATAATTGGAGGATTATTTGGTGGAAACAATAATAAAGTTAAAGAGCTATGTGACAAGTTTCATGAAATTGTAAAACTCTTATTAAAAAATGAATCTTTTCTTTATAGCGAAGAACAAATATTAAGCTGTTTATTTTTTAATTATAAACAATTATTTACTAGTGAAACTTTTGATATATGGTGGCATGAAAACAATGTATCTGGACACGTTGGTAAACTTGATGGAATAAAATTATTACAAAATAATAAGAGTTTCTATAAAATATTAGAAAAATTTATTAGTAATTAAGATAAATTTGTCCACCGTTTACAACTGCTGCAAGTTTAGTCCCATCACTACTGCTGGTTATACTACTCCAAAATCTGTTACTTTCACGCGCTGTCCAAGAGACTCCACTATCACTACTAGTATAAATTTGTCCATTACGAACAACTGCTGCAAGTTTGGTTCCGTCGCTGTTGCTAGTTATACTAGTCCAATATCTATTACTTTCACGCGCTGTCCAAGAGACTCCACTATCACTACTAGTATAAATTTGTCCATTACGAACAACTGCTGCAAGTTTGGTTCCGTCGCTGTTGCTAGTTATACTAGTCCAAAGCCTATCACTTTCACGCGCTGTCCAAGAGACTCCACTATCACTACTAGTATAAATCTGCCCACTCTCAACAACTGCTGCAAGTTTAGTTCCATCACTACTGCTAGCAACACTAGTCCAATATCTATCACTTTCTCTTACTGTCCAGGTTAATCCACTATCGATACTGGTACTAATTTGCGCTTGAAACCATCCTACCGCCACAAGCTTAGTACCATCTGCACTACTAGCAACACTATTCCAGTATGTTTCGCTTGCTCTTTGTGTCCAGCTAATTCCACTATTAGTGCTAGTATAAATAAAACCTGGGTTACCTACTACAGCTACAAGTTTAACTCCATCGCTAGAGCTAGCAATTCCATACCATTGCCTATTGCTGTGTCGTGGTGTCCAAGAAACTCCGCTATCAGTACTTGTATAAATGTATCCACCATTTACTACTGCTGCTAATTTAGTTCCGTCGCTACTACTAGCAATGGCATTCCAGCTTCTATTACTCTCTCTGGCTGTAAATGTTACAGTACCAGAATTTGAAGAAGTAATACTAGGCGTTACAGTATTCGTTGGAGTAACCGTTGGAGTAACCGTTGGAGTTTTTGTATTACTTGGAGTATTAGTTGGCGTAATTGTATTAGTAGGAGTAACTGTTAGAGTATTTGTGTTTGTAGCTGTTACTGTAGGAGTTAATGTATTAGTTGGTGTTAAAGTTGGAGTATTGGTTTTTGTAGCAGTATTTGTTGTTGTTGGAGTAATACTATTAGTTGGACTTGCTGTGTTAGTTAGACTAATTGTATTAGTTGGAGTGTTAGTATTTGTAGCTGTTACTGTGGGAGTAGTAGTTTTAGTTGGTGTTAAAGTTGGAGTAACACTAGAAGTAGGAGTCGGACTAAAATCAATAGGGCAACAGTCTATAACTAATACTTGACTACTTTTAGGAGTTGATGTTGTCATAAAATAATTTTTACTATACCATTTCCTTGGTATTTATTTTGTTGATAAGATGGATTATTTAATTTTATTGTCATACTACTTAAAATATTTATATAATCTTGATAAGTTTTTAAACTATATTTTTTAACTCTTCTATTATAAGCTAACAATAAAGCTGCGCATCCAGTAACATAAGGATTACTCATACTAGTACCACTCATAATAGCATAATTATTATTTGGCGCTAAACTAAAAATATTATGTCCAGGAGCTAAAAAATCTAAATCTTCTCCGCTACAACTAAATTTTGTTCTTTCAAAATTCTCATCAATAGCACCTGTGGAAATTACATTTTTATATTTTGCAGGATAGCAAAGGTCTGAATTTTCTCCACTATTACCAGCAGCAGCAAAAACTATACATCCTTTACTATTAGCATAATCTATAGCTTGAGATAATTGAGGAACATCAACAGAACCCCCCAAACTCATTGTAATAAAATCTACCTTTTGATCAGCACTCCAAATTATTGCTTTAATAATAGAATCTAAAGTTCCCTGACCTTTTTTACCTAGTGCTTTTACTGGAATTATTTTTGCTCTTGGGGCGACTCCGACCATTCCAAGACTATTATTTTCTGCCGCTATTGTTCCACATACATGAGATCCATGTCCATTATCATCTTGTGGAGATGAATCGTCTATAAAATTTTTACCAGGTAATAAATTATTTCTAATATCTGTATGATTTAGATCACAACCAGTATCTATAACTGATATAACAACATCTTCTCCTTGAGATTTTATCCATTGTTTATCTATATCTAATTTGGTTATTTCCCATCCTAATACTTGACCAGCCCCACTATTAAATCCATAAACTTCTGTTTTAATATGTGGTAATAATCCAAATTGTTCTTTTTTTCTTCTAAACATATTATAAAACCTTTGAGGCTATCAAACATCCTTTAGAAACAGAATGAAGGGGGTCCGAAGATTGTTTGACTATTTTTATTGGTAATGGAAAATTATTTTCGCTTAATTTTTTTGTAAAAGTTTCTACATAGCCATTTGCCTGAGAAGTACCACCGGCCACAACAACAGTTAAAGGTTCCTTAAACTTCGGTAAAGACTTATGATTAGCTAAAGCTATCGCTAAATTTTTAGTAGTATAATCAATCAACCTCTCATAATAAGATGATACTGCTGATAATATTGGATTATCTGAAGGTTCTCCTATTTTAAATTTACCACCCTCTTTTTCTACCTGAACAACACTATCTGGTTCGCCAGTAGCAACAGAACTCATTCTATCAATCCAATCACCGCTTTTAGCTATACTAAATACTACTGTTGGTTCGCCATTAAGCATAACACAAATATTGGTCATTCCAGCACCACAACTCACTCCAATCCCAGTATAATCACAATCCTCCAATTCTGCATAACATAAAGCTTCAGCTTCATTAATAGCTCTAGGATTATAGCCACATTCTGATAATATCATTTTAATAACATCTTCATGATATCCTATATCAAAGTCTTCGTCCTCTTGATCTACTGGTTGAGCAGGGACACAGAATACAATCTTCTCATTAGGCTCTGCTGGGGTTCCTACGACCTCTTTTAAAATAAAGGCTAGTACACGCTTTGCATCTTTTTCTTTAGCTGAAACGACCCCACGATACATAGGTCTTTTTGCTGTATCATTTCTTTCTATAGCTTTTTCTATAGCATCTTTTCCTAATAAAATAAAAGATCCATCAGTATCTTTAATAAATACTTTACCTGATAATCCTTTTTCTATCATTTTTGTAGCTACTGGAGTTGTTGGTTTAATAGTATAAAAAGCATCTCTAAAATCTTTATATACTACTCCATCGCTAGAATCTCTTGATAATACTATATAGCTTGTGCCCACATCTATTCCAGCTGACATATTTTTATCCTTTTAAATTTTTAAGTTTATTAATAGAACTAGAAATATTTTCTGTTGTATTTTTTGTATCGCCTAGTGATGAGTATTTTTTTTCTAAGCCATCAGTTTTTATATCAATAACAACTTTGCTATTATCAATTGGAACTAATGTTGATTTAATATTTTTATTAATTTTATTAGTTATTGTACTATAATTAGATTGTAAATTTTCTATAGAATTCATTTTACACCATATATAACCTAAAATAAAGCATAGAATATTTAGGCCAATAGCACACGATAATGTTATTATATAGTATATATTATTATCAATTTCTAATGAATTTAAAGATATAACTTTATCTTCTGATTTTTCTCCACTAATATTTTTCTTAATCCAATCTACATATGAACTTACTCTAACATGACAAGAATCGTCATCATAATCTGAATCGGCCTTGTCATCATTAGCAGAAACACAATAATGTATTCCAGCTAATTTTTCATCGATAAATAATCCACCTCCACTATCTCCATTACATATTAAAATTTCTAAATCTGTTTTACTTTTATCATTTGGTCTAGATGGATTACATACTAATAGTTGTTCTTTAAGAACAATGCCATGAATTATATTGGTGCCACCTCTTTTTTTGCCATCAGATATTCTCATTTCGCTATTAAAAGTTCCAGTAATCCCATATCCTGCTATAACACAAAATTTACCTAACTCATCAGTATCAGTATATAATTCTGGTATATTTTCACATGGAATTTCATTTTTAGAAAAACCAAGAGCAATATCATGGCAACCAAAAATATTAGGATCAAAATCTTTATGTATGATAACTTTTTCTAAACAATATTCTTTATTATCAACAATAATAATTGCTGATTCACATTGTTTAACTATATGAGCAGATGTTACTATCCAATGTTTATCTATTACTACAGCTGATCCATAATTTGATTTTGATTGATGATTTTTTATATCATTATATTTTGCACATATTCTTACTACACTTTTAAATTTTTGACCAAATTCTAGATATTTACTATCAGGAGTATTTGGATCTATTGTTCCGCCTTTAACTATGGAACAAAAGAGAAGAAAAAAAAGAAAAAAATAGTGTCTCATATATGAATTCCTTTTGATGGATACTCATATACAATACACTATTTTAGTTTATTGATCGTTTTTTATTATGACTAATTCTTGTTTAGCCAATTAGAAAAAGATTCTTTTGATTTATATCCTACGTTTCTTTTAGTTTCTATACTATTTTTATAGATCATATAATCTGGTATAGTTTTTACTTTAAATTCTTTTACAAGATCTGGATTATTATCATAATTTATATAACATATAATTTTATCTTCTAGTAACATAAGGTCATTATTAATATCATTCTTCATTACCCTACAAGTCCCACACCACTCTGCTGTAAAAACCAATAAAACATCAAGATCTAAATCTTTCGATAAAAGCATAGCATCATTTATATCCTGTGCAAATATGGGTGGTTTTGCTATAGAATTATTAGAATATGATATAAATAAAATTATTAAAATTAGTAGTAATTTAGTTATTTTTAACATCTCCTATTACTCTACCTTTTTGAGTTCTCACAACATATCCCATACGAATAAGATATGGTTCAATACTATTTTCAATAGTTTCAATAGCGATACCTGTTAATGATGATATACTCTTCAAACCTAGAGGATTCATTTTATTTTTAGAAAGTATATCTAAATACAGCCTATCATAAATATCTAATCCTCTACTATCTATACCCTGACTATTAAAAACTTCATCAATATTAATTATATTATTTTTATGATAAGAGATATAGCTTTTATACCAATTTAATCTAGCATTAAGGATACGAGGAGTTCCTTTACTTCTTTTTGCAATCTCAATTAAATCAGATTCAGAAAGATTTAGTCCAAGTTTAGCTGCGTTCAATCCTGCAAGTTTAGCTAGATCACCATTAGAATAGAAAGACAAATGTTCCTTAACTGTAAATCTATCATAAAATGGTTGACTTAGACTACCCCCACTAGTTGTTGCACCAATAAGAGTAAAAACAGGAAGCTCAATACTTTCTGGTTTCTTTTCAATAACAATATTTAAAACGAAATCTTCCATTACAGGATAAAGAAATTCTTCTACAATCTTTGGAAGCCTATGAATTTCGTCAATAAATAAAACTGATCGTGGAGCAATACCCATAAGGTATGGTAGTAAATTTTTTATACTTCTAACATTAGCAGCATTTATTGTATATAAATTTACATTCATCTCATTTGCAATAGCTGTAGCAATAGTTGTTTTACCAAGACCCGGAGGCCCATCAATTAAAACATGAGGAACAACAGCACTGCAATCTTTATATCCAGCCACAAGAATTTTTAAACGATCCAACACATCTTTTTGACCAATAACATTATCAAATTTAGACGGTCTGATACTATTTGACATTAGTTTCTCCAAAATTTAAAATACAAGATTTAATAAATGCTGAAATATCGGTTGATGGATTAATTTTATGTGTGGAATATACTAGATTTTTAGCCTCATCCTTAGTAAATCCATAACCAACTAGTATTGTAGCACAGCGATCCACAAAGTCAATAGGCAGCTCTTGAACAGGTTCTTTTATTGGTGCAGAATTTAATTCCTCACTGGTCTGATAAATTATATCGATTTTTTCAATTGGTTTAACTTTAAAGATAGTATCACAATCACACACTACTCTAAAATTTTTAGTACTAGTTTCTTTTAATGAAAGCCAGTGTTCGCTTTTACATTCTGGACATTTATATATTAAATTAATATCAAAATCAATCGGTTTCAGGTTTTTGTATTTCTTCATCGTTTTCATCTGTTTCATCATTTATCCAAAAAATAAAGTCATTAATTTTTTCATCATACGCTGATTCTATCAAACCTTTATTAGCTAAATAATTTAGTAAATTACTGATTAATCTAGAATTAAGAGCTTCTATCATTTCTAAAAATTTTTCATTTGAAATTATAAATCTTTCTATATTAGTTATCTTATGTTTTTGTTTTTTTAGAAAAGGTTTAGCAATTGTGGTTGCTTCTGATTGACTTAAGACTGAATCTAATTCATTTGAATCTTCTTTCGATAATTCTTTTAGAGAATATTTAAACTCTATTTCATCATTTTTCTGTTCTTGTTTACCAAACATATCGTAAACCATAACTCTAGCACTCTCTACAAAGTTTTCTAGATCATTAATAATATAATATTCTTCTTCTTGATTTGACATAATATTCTATTTAATTTAGTATATCAAATAGTCCTTTATAATAATGAGGTTGTTTAACAAAATGGGCTGCGTGTGATTGTATATGATTTTTATAGATTGTATTTATAGGATCATATATAAAATATTTTTTCTTCCATATTTGGAAACCTTGATAGTTGTTCCCCAAATACTGGAAGGAGCTACCCTTGCCAGTATTGGAGATCCAACTATTCACAGGAAACGACTTATTCGGAAATCCCGGCACATTAAAGGTAGTATACCACACGTTTGGCGAAGATTCAACTATATCATTTAGAGCGTCTTGTAGCCATTTACTCCAAGCGTCCCACGCAGACGGATCAAATTTGAAGTAGTGCTTATATTTGTCTTCTAAATTATCTTGACTATCATCATAGTCATGATCATCGTTATAGTCATAATCTTCGTGCATATTTTATCCTATATAAAATTTGTTGCTAATTTGAGAAGCAAGACCTTTAGCTGCATTAGAAAGGAATTTGTTGTCGCTAAAGTAGAGTTGCGTTGAGACTTGATTAAGGAACTCTACGACGCTCTTTAAAAGTTTGGTCTGCTGACCATCAAGATTTATATCTTGGTCTACAGACGCTATGCCAGACTCTCCAGCAATACCCAGTGAGCCATGACAATTGCATTTTACTCCACACTCAGTCTCGTTCTTTTTAGTATAAACTGTATTTAGATCAATATAAACCTTTTCATAATAACCATTAAAATAAGCATAGATAATTTTATTGTTATTTTCTGTGGTATTAGTATATGTTACTTGATTTAGAATATCAATATTCATTTTTATTTTTCAGTATAGATACTATCTTAGGAGGAATATATTAAATGGGAGTTGGGGAATCGAACCCCAAGAGATCATCGTTGAATCTCCCTAGTCCCAGACTACTCCTAATTTATTTTGTATTTCTCTTTCATATTCTTAATTGTTTGTAAGATTTTATCTTTTCCTTTTTCTATAAATGCAATAGTATTAGATTGTTCATAATGAATTTCTCTATGACATCTTGTACAAAGTAGTTGACATTTTTTTACTTCTTTTAAAAGCATAGCGAAATCGTTATTAATTTCTCCAATACTATATTTTTTATTTAAAGGATCTATATGATGAAAATCTAATACATTTTGATATTTATCATATCCACATTTTTGGCATTTACCACCCAATTGTTCTATTAAAATTTTTTTTCTTGAAATTTTTATAATCTTATTAGCACATCTAGTACAAGTTCTTAAATTGCTTTTTTTATTGCATATTTGACAATTTGTAATACCTAGTGCTTTTCTATTAGTTCTATCATTTGGTTTTAAAATTTTAGTGAGATAACCTAATCTTTTCTTAGCTTCACTTATGGTTGCTTTAGAGCATTCATAAATTATAGCTAATTCTTTAGTAGATTTACCTGCTAAAATGTATTTTTTAAGCCTATGTTTATCCTTTAAGATTTCTTGCATTTTCATATTAAAACTCCTGGAGAATGAATGTTTACTTATTAGTACACCATCCAATCTCCAGGAGTATTAATTTATTCAGATGTCTTCTTCATAATCGTCATAATCATCGTTATCCTCATCTTCCTCAAAATTACTCCAGTACTCAGCATCGTACTCATCATTCAAGTAGTCATCTTCTTCATTTTCATCATAATTAAAATCAGCGGAGTAAAGAGGTTTTAGAAGCTCTCCTTGATATTCACCAACTACTTCGTATCGACAAGTGCGAAGTTTTTCATAATTACAATCACTA
>Ga0214923_10001507_pt1 | contig 32941 bp, 24 predicted proteins | sample LL1510_MetaG_FD_177993 | JGI IMG/M metagenome (GOLD analysis project Ga0214923, IMG submission 177993) | Freshwater microbial communities from Lake Lanier, Atlanta, Georgia, United States - LL-1510 | ecosystem: Environmental > Aquatic > Freshwater > Lake | place: USA: Georgia | collected...
CTTTGGACTCTGCTTTGGACTCTGCTTTGGACTCTGCTTTGGACTCTGCTTTGGACTCTGCTTTGGACTCTGCTTTGGACTCTGCTTTGGACTCTGCTTTGGACTCTGCTTTGGACTCTGCTTTGGATGCTGATTGGGTTGTGGTCGCAGTTGCGATAACAGTTAATTGGTGCTCTAGGTCTGCCATATTATTTTAATAGTGGTAGTAGTATACAAACTTAGTGTCTTATTCTTTAGCCCCTTTTTTTATTTGATGGGTAAGTTCGTTACTTGCCAATCAAGGATTACCATTTAACTAATTTAGTAGTACAAATACAACCAACCCGGGTCGGTTCTTGTTTGATATTTTTAACAAACCATGTATGCCAATTACCAGTCACGGGGTCTTGCTCGTGCTCCACCGAGATTTCACCACCACCTACAAATAGAATTTCAGCGCCATTAAATGTATCTATGATTATTTTGGAAATGGTTTTAGCAGGGAGTGCAAATAATTCCGTAAGTTGTTGTCCTAGAGTATCATTTAGAAATTTGTTTGTCTGTTGGGTTTCTTGGTTTTCTACATCCTCTGTAGGCGCGTTTTCATCTGGTTCTGAATCTTGGTCTAGTGTACTATCCGAATTAACATCCTTCAGGAATTCAACAACTTGACTCCTAGATACACCCTGTGCAACAGGTATAATATATTTACCTTCGCGGATATGTAAGTAGAGTTGCACACCTTCATGACTGTCTTCCTCAGGTGGGAAAAATCGCAAATACCAATCATCGGGGATTATACTTTTGAGGAATTCCATTTTGTCAAGTGCCAAATTAATAATTTATAATTTTAGTTTATTGGATTGAAAACAGAAAAAATAACATGAATATAAGCGCATGACATAAATCATGCAACCGCAATATTCTTTATATTTGCATTATTAAACATATACAATTCACCACTGGTATATGTTCCAGATGGCAATGGCCGTGTAAGTCTTGTTGTCAGTGGACTAATATCTACAGTCGCCGGGTCAGAATAGTAATTTGATAGTTCCACAACTGATGTGAAATACATTGGATTAGATAATGCAGCAGTCGGTGGAGTATTAATAACAGGATGGTTAAGCGAATACCCACCTTGGTCTGGTGAATAGCCCACATCATATACTATGACATCACCGTTAGACTTGGTGAATAAACGCATATTATGTTGTGAACCCACGAACTTATAAGTACCATCCTCAAAAGTATATAGTGCATCATAAAGTGGATTGACGAATGATTCATTTGTTTCCACAAATAATGGATTGGTATGAACAGCATATGTAGGATTATTAAATATATCGTCTTGTCGGCCACCATCTAATTGTCCACCTGCTGAAATATATACTGGATTTGCTCGCATACATATATCACGTTGAGTAATTTCACCACGATAATAAAGTGGGTTGGTATGTGAGCCTATAGTTTCATGTGTATTTTCTGATGGTTTACATTTTGAAAGTAGTATTGGGTCCGTATCGTTCAGCGGACTATAACGGTATCTATAGCCTGCAAGTAACATGATTAACAGAATAATAATGGCAGCAATTATAATACCTGCTAACCCACCCATGGATAAATTATTATTTGTGATATCGGCTGTTGAACTTACTACTACTGGACTAATAGTTGATAATGGTTCATCAAAGACTGGTTGCGTTGTTTTTTCTAAATGTGTAGTAGTTGACTGTTCTAGTTCTGGTTTAATCGTCGCTGGTGTATCTTCATATGGATTAGGTGTTGACCGTGTTTGTTGACACAAACATGCAATTATACAACCAGTTACCTGGCTACGTTCAGCACGGCACTCTGGCAAACAACTTAATAACGGACATGTTGGCCTAGTTGATGTCGGTAGTGAACTAGAAGAAGTTTGAATGCCATTAGTGGATGGTATAATAGATGGGATAGTGGATGGTATAATTGATGGGATAGTGGATGGTATAATAGATGGGATAGTGGATACATTAGGAATAGTAGTAGTAACTTGACTGGCATCAGTTGTTACTGTTGTAGTAGTCGAAGTAATAGGATCATTATCAATATTATTAATGATACTAACAGTTATTTTAAGAGTATCTATAGGGGTGGATGAATAATTCCAATATAAATCAATTAATAGGTCAATGAAGCCATCTTGTACGAATGGCTGGGTTAGGTTAGCTTCAACTGCTAGGAAACATGGTTTACCAGTTTGGCAGTCACATGATTTTCCCTGTTGACAATCGCCGTTTAATTTACTCATTGTAGAATGCTGTTGAATATTGTCACTAGTAATAAGTACGCTAGGTTTGTACTTGAAAATTGGTGGTGCAATTTGTAAATTCTCAGGGAATAAACTAGTTACCATCAAATAATTAGTAATGTCGAATGCGGTTATTAGTAATTTACTCGTCGGTTCAAATGTGCGAGTTACAAATTTTTGGTGTGTAAGCCGGGGTTGGCATTCCTGGAGAGGGGACAGCCAATTAACACTTACAATGCCATCTGTACCACAAACTAGGCAAGGATTATTATATGGGTCCGGGCTCATACCTGCTTGAGTGCATTGCTGCCCGAAAAATTGCCGGATATCATTTATGGTAATGTCGGAAGGTATCTGTGGTAGTTGTCGTTGTGTTATAAGCGGAATGAATTTTGTTGGGAAACATTTAGCGGCTGCCCTGAAACATGTTTCTTGTTCTCCCAACTTAGCTACTGGGTTAACCGCACATTGAATGCATGGATTGGAATAAACAATTTGTCGTGCTAAAAACGTGTCAGTAGCCTGTGTAACTTCGTATATTACCGCACTATCAGCGACCTTAATCATATAGGTCCACCTTATTATAATAGTCTGCATCAGTTGTAAGGGTGTAATAATTGCATTAATCGGACAGCTGACTTGGCCTTCACCGATAAATCTGCAGGTTGTTTTAATAGGCTCTGTGATATTACTAGTATTACCGCGGTCTATCTGTGCGATGGCATTTACCTGATCCTCGACAGTAATATATTTGATAAATGCGGTGTGCGGAATATACATTTCTATCATTAATTCATCATCCGATTTGATAGTAAATTCCAGATACTTTGGGCGTAGAGCGGTTAGTTCAGGGATTGCATTTTTGGGAATATCACATTTTTGGCCGCGCATATTTGTATCTGCACATACGCATGTGCCAGTTTGTGTGATACATGTTGAACCCAGCGCACATACAACACCGTAACACTTACCGATTACTACTGCTAGGTTAGTAATTACTTGGTCTGCTGCCGCTTGGCTTGTATTGACTGGTTGTTGTGCCAGTATAACTAATGTATTGCATTCTGACACCGCCGCAAGCCAATTTTCTTGGACGGTTGTGTCAGCCATATGAAATTGTAGGTCATTTTGGCATGCTGTAATATATTTGAGAATTGGTAGTGTGGGGCATTTTACGAGTTCAGTGCGTTTTGCATATTCATTGCAAAGTGTCATTAATCTATCATATTCACTGGTATATTCGGCATCGGTCATCGGTGGTGTTGAAACAGATTCATCAGCCAAGGCTAGGTCTTCATCACTAATATCAATAATGGGTGTATCTAATGGGTCAGTTTGTGAGCCACCTGCCATAAAGTTATCATCCTCTCTGCGTGGCGGCGAATAAGCCTGTTTGATTAATTCAGTCAAATCCTCCACATCCGGGTTATTCAGAATGGGTGCTATATATTTTGGTGGGACATAACTACAAGATGCCGATTGCTGTTTAGGCGGGGGTGGCAAGAGAGTTGCCAGGATTTGGGCTTCTGACACACTGAATAAGTCCATATCGCCCGGCATAACACGCATCTGTTTTGGTAAATCTTGCCATTCATTATAAACATAACTCAGGCCTTCATTTGCGGAATTGCCATCCCAATTACCACATAGTCCAGTAATACCGGCTTTGTAATAACCAGCTGGTAATGTTACCCAAACGTTGGCATTATCACCCCATGGCTGGAATTGACCTGCAACACCAGATGGGAATTTAATTTCATAATTGCCCCCACCACCTAGAAGTTTAGGATAGGTGGCCGTATCCGTGTTAAGTGTACGGATGACTGATTCGAATGTCCCACGGCATACAGATACCATCACATAATTACCATTTTCTAAGATGGCTAGGGCACAATTCCTAGAATATCCAGAGCCCTGCGTAATTGTTTGGATTGATAGTGTAGATGCACCAGAGGAAAGTGCCGGATTTGGCAAGGTTTTAACGAGCCATTCCTTTCCACGGCCGTATAAATGCCAATAATAACCGTCAAATGTGGTATAATGAGGATCACCTGTACTACTACAAGTTGCTGTTCGAACCGGTGCTGTCTTAACGACTAGACTGGGTGGCTGAAACCCATTATAATAATCAGAGCCCGATTTAATAACACGTGGTCGGATAGTAATTTCTTTTTGCGGGATATTATAATAATGCGAGATTGCAGATACTTTGAATTCTAGTTGTTTATGCCAATCAAAAATGTCCCATCGTTCCCAACAAGGGTCGATAGAAATCAAACTCGGATCTGGGTTATCAATATATAGGATTACATGGCAATCTAATTGGTTAGCTGACGAAGGGCAAATAATAGGTTCATCAATAGTGGCAGTTATAGTATATGTTCGACCTTCTTGAAAAGGGTCAATCCTATCTGGGTATATAGAAACACGAGGCGTGATAACAGCGGCTGCATTTGCGCCCATTATTTGCTCCGAATTGAATATATTAGTTGGGACCATACTCAGTGCAATCGAGCATAATCCTGCGAAAAGATATTTAATTAGTTTCATTTTCTGCTGGATTTTGAGTTTGGGAATGGGTGTATAAATTATTACTTTTGGGCTATATTTTTTTGGTTGTCTTTAGACCTAGAATTTAGTAGAATACAATAACGTTTTTTTATGCAAATTAAAGGCATTTCACAACTACTAATCTAGTTATACATATCACTAATTTACATATCAAATGACATTACCAATAAATCAACAACCACCAATTATCAACACCAATCAATTTATGGGATCTGTACCTACTAGTGGTAGTATAGACAGTTTGATGCCAATGCTAACTAATTCAATAATTACTATAACCGGAATGCGTGATGGTAACATAATTAATGCCATAATCGGGATCATCTTTTTATCGCTATTCAACAAAATAATGGCAGCAATACCAATAGTCATCTCATATATTCATAGCAAATTTACAGGATATTTCAATAGGTCGCGTATGAATACCTATGCATCTATTGCACTTTCATCTATGGCTGAAAAACGTCCAACTGGGACCATCGTATATGAGAAAATAAAGGACAATCAGGAGAATATCATAGTATCCGCACTTATTAATTATATAAGTAGTTTGGATACATGTAAGTTTCTAATTTTCAATTGTGACTATTATGTTGGTAATAACGAGGAATTCCAGTTGAAACCCGATGTAATGTGTCGGGTTCTGAGATATGCTAAGGATGATAAAGGTAAAATTTGTGAATATATATTTGAGATTTTCAGTTATGTTTATGACACTGAATATTTGAAGAATTTTGTAGCTGGAATAGTTAGGGAATATAATGCCGAGAAAACAAATAATCTAGGTAAACAATCATATTACTTTAATGAGATTTACGAGCAGATTCCTAAGTCTATGGACGGTTGCTATAGGTTCGAAATGGCACGCAAGAACATATCATTTGATATGGTTCCGTTCCATACTAATAAGAGTTTGCGGAATGTATTTGGCGAGCACTTATCTATTATTAAGAAGCGGGTTGATACTTTTGTGAATAATCCTCGATGGTATGAAGAAAAGGGCATACCTTATACTCTTGGGATTATGTTAAGTGGTCCACCTGGTACTGGCAAGACAAGTCTAATTAAAGCAGTTGCCAAAGATACCCGCCGGCATATATTTAATATTAGTCTGCGTCAGACAACTACACAGACACAATTGAAGAATCTATTTTATAACCCTGAAATCCATGTACTCAGAAACGGAAGTAATGAAATAGTAAATATACCGCTCGACAAACGTCTATATGTTATCGAAGATATTGATTGTCTTACTGATATTGTTATTTCCAGAGAGGTGCAACCTAGCTCAACACTGAAGTCAGACTACTCCACAGATATACGCCAAATCCGCAACTTAATAACTCCAATCCGACCAGGCGAACATACCGTAGACACTGGGTCTTTAGCCCAGTCTATAGGCACTGGGTCTTTAGCCCAGTCTTTAGGCACTGACAAGGGCGGACTGGCTCCCCCCGTCCCCGACGTTACACCAATTCTCCGCCCACCAGGGGTGGGCTCAGAATTAAGTGTGAATGGTATAAAATTTGACAACACATCAAATAATTTTGAACCAACTGGGCTTAGCAATCTAATGGCAGCAGAAGTAAACGAGGTATATGGTACGAATGTAAATATGGATATATGCGGCAGTAATAATACATCGATGTATTGTATGAATGCATCAAGGTCTCTTGATGAGATGTTTAGCACCAATTTGACTGGTTCAACGCCTGATGTATCACCTGTGTGGACAAAACCCCTATTACAAACCGTAAATAGTAATAACCAATATACAATGGGTAGTACAATGGGTAGTACAATGGGTAGTACAATAGGTAGTACAATGGGTAGTACAATGGATAGTACAATGGGTAGTACAATGGGTAGTACAATGGGTAGTACAATGGGTGGTACAAGTGCTTGTAAAGACAACGAAACTCCAAATAATATTACAAATGATACCACCATGAAAATACAAAATACTGAACAACATCCCGAGCAGCTTAATTTGTCATTCCTACTTAACTTATTGGATGGTGTCCTAGAAACACCTGGGCGCATCCTAATAATAACTACTAACCATCCGGAGCATCTGGATAAGGCCTTAATCCGGCCAGGGCGCGTAGACATTCACTTGCAAGTGGGGAAGTGTACTCAGGGCATGATTATTGATATCTTGCGATTCTTCTACAATAATCCTAACATTACTATTTTAAATTGGGAGTACCAAAATGCAATTACACCAGCTGAAGTAAATAAAATTATTCTGAATAACTTTGATAATTGTGAGGAGGCTATTGCAGAAATCCGTTACAAAACAACTGCTATGACATCAACTGTAAACCAACAAAGTAATGATTGGAATCTAGCTGATAGAGTATGTGGACGGGAATGAAATTAATGCCGTTATAGGGTAATGGTCGGATAAATGACATTTATAGTCGGCAGCGGATGATTTGATTTTAAGCCCTCCTACCCATTCACCATTAGTTAGTATATAATCCAATTGGATAAGAGGCATGATGATTGGGTAAGATGGATGTCTTGTGCTTGCAACAGTTGTTATTTTTTTTAGTGTTTGTATTGCGCCAAATAATTCATTACAATTGAAATCACCCGTGATAATTACTGGCCGATTGTTATAAGTATCGTCTAGGACACGTGCAAATAATCCGTTATATTTATTATTAATTCCATGTAGTTGGCTAACCCCACTAATATCATTAGGTAAATGGCAGTTATAAATTTTAATCGATTGGCCGTTTATGCAAATAGTGCAACCAATTATTTGGCTTGTGAATTTATTAGGTCCCCCAGATATCTGAATAGGTTCTAATTCTTGGGTAATTGGTGCTCTGGAAAGTATAGCTAGATTATTATTGTAGTAACAATGATATCCTAGATATGTGGCTAAATAGGTAGCCTGGTTAACTAATCCATGTCCTGGTAAAAATATGAAAGTTGTATTGACTTCTTGCAAGCAAATAACATCTGCCTGCTCGTGGGCTATATTGAGATATTCGGCTATTTTTTGTAAACGTGGGTACATATACCAATTTAGTCCATGATGTATATTCCAAGTAATAATTTGTATTCCGGTAGCAGTAGTAGTATAATATGAATTAGGTTTTTTTTGGTTATTAGCAGTTGGTATTGCTTGGGTTAAGTATTGAATGGTAGCTGGTTGTGGATAATCTAATGTCAATAATTGCTGTTGCCCGGTAGCATACATTCTGTCAGTGGAATAGATCCATGATGACACAAATGTATAAATACTATGCCATATATTACTTAGAGTCCTAGACATATGTTGTATGTATAAGCCTTGAAAGTATAAGCCTGGCAGTCACAGGCGATAGAGTATTAAAGTACTGTATTTACTTGACAGTATGCAAAAAAAAAAATAAAAATATCCGGCACACATACCACCTAGTACCGCCTAGTACCGCCTAGTACCGCATTGTATGGTACCGTTAAGTACCTAATTTAAGACCATCATGGGTGGGCTAGAATTGGTGTTCCGTCAAGTACCTATTTGCCACCCGAATAGGGTGGTCTTAAATTATGTACTTGACTACTAGAGGTTAGTATGGTCTTAAATACCATACTAGACGGTAATGTACTGTGTTAACATCTGGCAAGCATCAATCAATTCGTCTAATCTTCCAATCGAAATAGCTGCAATGACTGGTTTAAATAAAATGTGTGTCTCAGATGCACTATGTGAACCTGCTGACCCGAGTGGATAACCATTGTATTCAGCAATGGATTCCATTAACGTAACTGCCATACTTGCAATAGGATGTTGAAATGAGTCAGCACCTGAAACGCCATCTAAATGTATAATAAATGTTTGTAATATATCAATTATACACAATTTGGCAATTTCATCAACTAAATCATCCATATAAATCAATAATTTGCTATTGGTAAATATAATATGTAAATAACATTTAATTTTGTCAATTTGCTGTGCCGACATAGTTGATGACGCATGTGTCAATGGTATATCAATCAATTCATGGATTGACAACATTTGCTTAGTAATAGGACACATAATTTTCCTATTATAAAGTTGGATTAGTTCCAACAATGCTGGGATTTTATAATTCCTTAGTTCATAAGAATGTAAATCCTTATCTGGCAACCATTTGATTGATGAATATCCTGCAATAAAGCCAATATCAGCATGCATATGCTGATGGTTCACATTTCCATCATATGGTGGTGCGTACATCCGTGGATTATGACGCGTTAATTGGAATGGATTGCAATTCAAATCAGCATAATTTCCAAAATATACAAAATTGACCGCAATATCATCAGGTAGTTCACTAGTAAGAAGTTTCAATTGACTTATAATCCTAGATGGATTTACAAACAGTTCAGTAATAAATTTGTGATAGAACCCGGTTTTTGGATATGCAACACTCATACTGATTATTTTCTTCTCCATAGCAATTGACAATTCATCATTTTCATTCCCAAATTTGTTATCAATATTGAAAATAATGTGGGTCAGATTCACAGTCTGGTCCGAACAATATTTTTGGGATAACTTATCTACCAACATCGGCCAACAAATTAACTCAGATGGCATACTATCTTTAGTATATCCTATTGGTGCAGATTTGTATAGCACATGTATTATCGTAATATTTCGGTTCTGCTTTTTTGATTCTTTCTGCCGTTGTAGCAGAGTTGTAGTATAAATCCGCTTACATATCTCCATTAATTGTAATGTTAAATTATCCATTTTTTGCTATGAATTGTTGATGATATTACCTTTGAAAACACTTGTAAGGTGTTTTGTACGTTGACGTGTAATGTAAATGTAGTGTATCATACCAATATAATTATGAATAAAATACAATTTTTTAGGATTAATGGCCCAAAATAACCATTTTTTACTCTTTTTTCCATGCATGATAATAATATCAACTTAAAAATTGTTTTCCGAGTTTATACAATAACTCAATCAAACAATAAAGACTACCATAAACTTAATACAACTAATTTTATTAAAATGTCTACTACTCGTATCGCTGAATATATCTGGACTGATGTCGATGGTATTACTTTTCGTAGCAAGACCCGAGTGTTTAATGGGGATGATGCTGACATGCTCGATATTGACCCTAAAGTATACCCACAATGGACATATGATGGTTCAAGCACTGGTGATGTGAATACATATGGTAAAAGTGGATGTCAAACTGAATGCAGGCTAGTGCCATATTTCGTTTATACTGCCCCTGAAGGAGAGACAGTTGACAAGTATGTACTCTGTATGAGTAAGGAAATTAGTGATTCCAGATTTTGTAAACTTTGCAATACAAATGAATGTGTATGTTTAGATGCATCAAATGAAGTTTCTAGTTGCAAAAAGGAATGCAATTTTGAAGAAAACACTGCAAATAGCATTGCTGATTCGGGCGCACATGAATCGTCAGAGGATTGTGACGAACCAGAACGCCCCGATATCACATTTGATACATGTACTAGTTATGCTAGGTGTGACAATGATGCTGCGATTGAATTCTGGCAAAAAAATACCAATGACAACGAGCATAAGCCTATGGTGGGTTTCGAGCAGGAATTCTTTGTGGTTGACCCTAATACTGGATATCCGGTTGGGTTTGTACCTAGTGCATGTCCGTTTACCCGGGCACTTAGCCATCTAGGCATGCGTCCTAGATACACACCTGTTAGTGGCCCACAAGGTCCATATTATTGTTCTAATGGATTCCCACGGGCCCAACTGCGCGATATGATGGATGAGGTCCTAGCTACTGCGCGGGAAATGGAAATTGGTATTGCCGGATTTAACTATGAAGTTGCTCCCGGACAAGCTGAATTCCAAGTATTTGGTGAAGCATGGGAAGCGTGTAATGACCTAGTCATGCTCCGGTTCCTTCTTGTCCGTACTGCTGAAAAGTATGGATATAAGATTGATTTCCGGCCAGTAGTTGTCCGGGGTCAAAATATTAATAACAGTGGTTGCCATGTTAATTTCAGCACCCAAAAAATGCGTGCTGAAGGTGGGCTGGATTATATTTATTCATTTATGGACTATCTTTCTGATAGTGCCGAGGCATATCCGCAGAAGAATGTATTTGAGAATCTATATGGCCGTGGTGTTTGCGAACGTCTTACAGGCAGGCTTGAAACCAGTCATTGGATGGATTTTAATTGGGGAATTGGAACCCGTGATACAAGTGTTCGTATCCCAATTTGTGTTTATGAAGCCAAGCGTGGGTATTTCGAAGACCGCCGACCTGGTGCCAATGTAAATCCATATGTAATCACTCATTATATTATGGATCACGTCCTAGACTTTGAATCTTCTCAGAATTCCCCGACCGAGCAAGATAATTCTCAAGAGATTGCTTCAAATACCGCTACAAATAATATTGAAAATGATTTCGAACCCGAAACTAATATTGTTGAAGAGACAGATACTGAAACTAATGCAGATGAGAACGACATGCCATACAGGTCGATCGGATCGATGGTGCTTTCTGCACGTGATTTGATTAAATATTCATTAACTAAAAAGATTTGACAAAAATAAATTAAAGGATGTCAAAGGACATTACATAATACATGCCTGTTTTATTTATTTTTAGTAGGTAATATAACTGATTCAATTGTAAATTATCTTCTGTTTCTACACCCGGTCTGTTATACCTAAGTGTATAGTAATGTCCCAATGAATTATTTGGGTCATTTGCCGGGTCAATAATACTAACATTGATTTTATAGCCTAGTGATTGGAAGTAATCACCAATGAGGTTCATGTTATCCTGCGTCCATGTGCTAATATCTACCTTCCCATAGTCATCGGCATATAACCTGACACTAGCTGTGTGGAAAAAATGCATACAGAATTGAAATAATTCACTTACAGATGTCCCATCTTCTAACCCACAACCATATGTTTTTTTTGATTTGGGTGGCACAGAAAGAATCTTATTAAATAATTCTTCTGGTTCAATTATTTCATCATTTTGCATATTAGATTACTTGTCTATCGTGTTATTTTTATTTGTTTGTTATCTTGATGTCCTAGCTGTTGGATTTAAGCTAATGTTTTCCGCAAAATCCTGTTTTAATATTTTCTCTTAAGCAAGCGGCATTTCCATGCAGCAGATGCTGCATCCCAATGGGTGTAGCTTAAGATTTTCTCTTAAGCAAGCGGCATTTCCATGCAGCAGATGCTGCATCCCAATGAAGGAAGCTAAAATCAAAACTTGATTTTTAGCAAGCGCCATTCATCAATCGTATACATATTTCCCATACCAGTATTACATTGCCGGCAGATTGGCCTCAGATTATCCAAATCGAGAGTACCACCTTTAGATTCCGGTAAGTTATGCCCGACCTCAAAATCAAAACATGTTAGTTTGCGGTGACACCAATCTACAAAACATTTGTGCTGGTATGTCTCCCCAAATTGTCTTACCCAACATGCTTGCCGGAGAGCAATTGGAATTTTCTGTTTGCGATATTTATGCTTGGTAGGTGGTTGGTGCTTAGTCTGATGCTGGTGCATGTTTTGTAATTTTGGTAACACTGATTGTGACTTCCATTGAATAGGAATTAATTTATTAGCCAATTCTCGGGTTTTATTTCCTATACGATCTAGGATATTATTTTGTTTCTTTTGCTCCTCATGTTGTTGGGTTTGCTGTTGTTTGTTGCCATTTTTTTTATTCTTTTTATCTTTCGGATGTCGCGACATAGTATATTGGATATAACGAAACCGTCCGTTATTACCTTATTAAAACAAAAAAGATTTAGGGGGTGTCCTAGAGGTAGAATAGCCTAGATTTGCCGGAAAAATAAACAGAATTTAAAATTGTTGGTACCGTCCACATTGAATTATAAGCCCACCAGGGGTGTGCTCCAATTCCAGCTGGCGACTGCCTGCTTCAATTGAGACACCATGTCCTAGCCACTCAAAAGCCCATCCCGAAATGTGGGCTTATAATAGAGTGTCTACGATAGTCGGGTGCAATCAATATCATGACTGATAAAATTAGATCAGCTCCCATTTATGCTCTTTATCATTTAATACTTTAGTACTTTCAAGCAATGATTTAAGATAAATATACCTGTCAAAGATTTCCATATTTTCGCCAGATAATGCACTACTTGCTGTAGGACACGTCTTTACCATAGAACACGGGACTTTAGGGTGTGCTCCCGGGCAATAGCTAGGACTAGTTGTTGTAGGTACAGGATGAAACCCATCAACCCAACCTAATAAATTAGTATTAGTTGCATTACTTAGTTGACAAATCAGGAGTAATAGGATAAGGGCAATTGCGGCAAGTGTAAGCTGTTTTGCGTAGTTTTCAAACATTTCACTGATGATGTGTTTATAATATTTGATGTAATTTAATTAATTACGATATAAAAACCTAAAACACAACAAATCAATCTTTGCCTAATAGGTTTGTTGTGTGTCAACTGGGTTGCCATCCGGGCCATATGCACGGCCTTCACAATGGCGCCGGACCTTAATATTAAATTGTCCGTGTTGGGTTTCCGGGTTGTACCAGTAAGTACCAGGCATAGGTACATAGCTATTACCTAGACGTTCAGTACCCACATATTGTTCGGTTGCACCAGGGGGTGGGTTGGCACTCCTCAGGTTATTTTGAATCATATTTGTCATAGTTGCAGTAACTGGAATGCTATTCCAAGGATTATTTGATGGGGGACCGCTATACAGACCACCATGGCGAGGTGCCGGTAATATAATACTTTCAGGGCTATAATCACGGTGAGCGGCAGGTACTGCACTTTTCTCTACAGTATCATAATCACCTTTAGGAATTTGTGAGCTAGGTGTAGCAGTTGGGGTATAAGGGGCATAAGGGCACCAAACTGAATATGCTTCCATTCTTTGTGATTTGTGTTCTAGGTTTGTGTTTTAATATTAGTAGAGCAGTATTTATTAATTCAATACAAAAAAATAAAACGCGCGAAAATCATATCCTAGCACTACCATAAGATTACTAACCTAGAATATTGGTTTGATGATCTGCGAGGATTTTCCAAATCTTGAGCCGATCTAATCATCCCAAACTAACCTAGAATATTGGTTTGATGATCGGCAAGGATTTCCCAAATCTTGGACCGATCTAATCAACCCAAGCCTAACCTAGAATATTGGTTTGATGATCGGCAAGGATTTCCCAAATCTTGGACCGATCTAATCAACCCAAGCCTAACCTAGAATATTGGTTTGATGATCGGCAAGGATTTCCAGAACTTGTGGCCGCCTGCAACCCATATCCCCTTCACACCCAAAAGCACGACTCATACCTATATCACATCGCCACAACTTGCCATCAAGAATTGAATTAATCCCTTTCTTATTGAAGAACTGTGGAGAATGCCCTACCGCCATATATTCGGCCACTGGAACACCTAACTTAGTAAGATATGGACGGTTAGTACGATTATACTCATCGAGAACCATTTGAAACTTACCTGCCAGTTGCCGCCGATCGCGCTCATCCTGCAGGTCTTCGCCATAATCACGGTACCACACAGGGCTTTTTTCCTGCGCGCAATTAACATATTTGTCAAACACCCGTTTGTTCTGGATTTGCTCGGTATCATTCGCACCATGCGGATGGTCGTCCAGTAGATATTTACTTATTGAATTATTAATCTTACAAATACTATCATTTTGGGCGGCATGCATAGTAATACCGGCATGTGAGAATACCCAGCGACCGACTTGTACGATGGTTTTATAATTCAATCCCATAAAATTTGCAATCAATCCACGTGGGTGCCATGCTAATCTCCGTTCTAAATATCCAGGTGGGACCTTAGCAAATTTTTGGGTTTCTTGGTTGATTTTCTCAATCACATTATGGTCTTCTTGCTCCGGTCGGGCTGTGCCACAATAGTATTTATTGAATGCAGCATGATATTCCTTGAACTCATGTGGGCTAACATAACGATAATCACCTTCTACATTCATGAATTCATGGTTACCCATTAGACTAATTACTCGACCACCTTCTGATTTGGCCTGGTTATTTAAGTGCCATAATAGGTAGAATATATGCAAGCTACTACCTTCATCTTCTTCCGCTTGGCCTCTTGCAATCCCTACTTCGTCCCATTTAGTTGGCCGGATACGGTCAATTTGGTCGCCTAGTTGGATTACATATGTTTTGCCACCCATCCATTTGGTCTTATTTACATAATCGAATACAACCGAGTTTGTTCGTAATGCATCTGATTGTGGAAGTGGTGCGGCTGGTAATTGAATTAATTTTGCTATTTGTAGACATGTAATTAGCTTATCTAGGTCACCATGTAAGTCACCGATTACTATCACACGGTCTTGTGTAGGGTAATATGATTTATGCATCGTCCGTAGTTCTGGTTCCGTATTATCAGCGATGTGCTGGCATTTAGTCCCGTAGTTCTTTTGGAAAAATGCTGGGATACCTGAACCACATACCGTCATATTCTTTATTGATTTGGCTTGATGTCTAGGACTTGTAATTGGGCTCGATGCCGGGCGCTTCTGGCTGACCTTGCGCGATTGCTGATTTTGTTTTCCACCTTGTGGCATATTAGTAGTAGTTTCTTGTACTGGTTGTTCTATTTCCATTATTCTAATAAATTATTCCAATAAATTATTCCGATAAACTTTTATCCTTCCTTACCTTGTATTTTCTAATCTAGGTTTATGTTATTTTATATGATGTTCTAACTTACCGTAGACACTCTATGAGTGGCTAGGACCTGGCGTTTCACTCAAACGGTAAATCATTTTTTGATTGCATATAAAAATAACTACAAAAAGTAAAAATTACTTAATTAATTACTTAATGTCAATTTCGGCCAAAGATTTCGGATGGCAAGACCAATATTCGGATGCAATGCAGGTTAACGGGCTCATCGCCAAGAATTCGAATCACATATGGGATTATATGTGGACCCGGCCTAAATACACTAACCCACTTATGCAATGGCAGGCTTATCACAAGTATAGCCCACGACTTTTGTTTTCTTCTGAAAAGATATTAAATTCAGAGTTATACTCACCTGGTAAATTCGACCCGGTTGGAATTGATGAATTTTCTAATAAATGTAATGCAAAAAATAAGGCAATTGTAGAATCGGCATTTAGGTTATAAATTATTTCTCTACTGCATCTGCATCAAAACTACCTGATATTTTATGCTTTAATTTACTAACTAGTTTTTTTTTATAATCCCTCATCTTCTCTTCTTTTGATTCTGCTCTTGCTGCTCTATATTTCTTATTGAATAAATATTTCAAGGCATGTTTAACACCTGCTTTACGTGATTCTCGTGTAATCTGTGGTTGGTTTTGTCTTTTTTGAGAAGATTTTCTGTTTTCTACAGCTTTAACACCGATAGTACTTAAAACATTATAGTTAGCTGCAGCTTTAATTGTCTTCTTCCTACTTTCAACATTAGCAGCGGGTATTATTTGTCCCTTTTGAATTGGTATATGTATTGAAGGACGTACTTTCAACGTTTTAATATTTTCATATTGTTTCTTAGCAACTTGTTTCTCAGATAATAAATCCATATAATACAAAACCTTGGAATTATAATAATTATGCATATTTATATATTTCAACACTAAAGCAAAATCATATGCTTTCTTTGTGCCACTAACAAGTGTATTTAGGTATTTTGTATTCGGATTGCTGTCTTTATTTACAGTTTTTTTCTCATTGTTATCCATAAAATAACACAGTAATGATCCGAATGAATCCGAATCTTGATTTTGCTTGCATGTATATTTATATTTTGCAATTATTTGTTTTATTTTTTCATGCAAATTATCTGTTGTTTCGGTGTCAGTACTAGAAGTTAGAATTCCTGCCTGAAGTATTGCTGTAGATTCATCTTTTGTAAGAATATTGTGTTGAAGTTTATCAAGTAATTCATCGAGTATTAATCCTTTACCAGGCTTAACAAATGGTAATATATATTGTTTATATACGCGTGCATTTTCAGAGTCTTTTAGATATTCTTTTTTTGCTTTCTCAAAATCTGTTTTAACTGTTTGTAGAAGTAGATTAATTTGTTTAATATCTTTTTTCGTTTCTGGTATAGCTAGTTTAGCCTTCACAGCAGCTTGTTCTAAAACAACATCATTTGCTTTTTCTTCAGCTTCATCAGATAAATTTTTAGGTTCACGTTTTTTTGGCAGTTCAGGTCTACCCTTTTCAATATTTTTGACTTTCACACTAGTATCAGGTTTTACTTTAAAGAATTTCACGAGTGATTTAAAAATATTACTAGTATCCAAGTCAGACACATCAGGTGCAATAATATAAATTGTATCATCGCTTAGTGAATTAAATACAATAACATTTGAGGAACCTAGTAGTGCATTACCAGGCATCTTGGTATTGCCAGCACCTTTTCCCATTATCGTTACTATTGATTTTTGTGTTTTTCTTTGTATAGAGGTATTTTTAGCAGTCTTCCTTATAGTTTTTATAGGTTTAGTACCAGTTTGTAATACTAGGGGTTCTTGTTTTTCAGCTACATTTTGAATTCTATTCGTACCAGAGGGCGGAGCAGGTTCAATTTCAGATTCAGGTTTAAGCAACCGTTGAGTTTCAGAACTTGTACTATCGCTACCACCATATTGCTTTTGCACCCTAATATTAATATCTTTTGCATTTACTACAATTTGTTTCAAAATGGGATGAATTCCATCAGTTGTTACTTCAGACAAGTAATTTCCAACTTTAAATTCCATCGTTTTCAAAACATTAATTAAATTTTCTAAACTATCTGCATGACAAAGAATATAAACTGTATTTTTGTAGTCAAATTTATCACCAGTATTCGCAATACCAGTAGTATTTTTTAGCAGGTCGTTCATCGCATCTTTTGAAGGTGCAACATATACCTTTATAGTTTCTTTGAGTGAGTCAGATGTTAGGTATTGTTTTAATGCATCTTGTTTATCTGTCAGGACATTAGGATATATATGCCTTGCATAAATTTGTAATTTGCTATTAGTACCATCAGATTCGGCACCTATAATTTTTGAGGAATTTGCACTATCAGTGTCAACAAACACATTATGGATATGTGGCAAATAGATTAGTTCAGCTAAACTTCGTTGTAATTCAGTATTCAGATTTATACCATAAGCCCTATCAAATATACAAACTAATGACATGTTGGTTATATTACTTGCTTTTGTTTTATTGTTTTATTATTCAGAAAGATTTATTATCAAAATAAAAATGCGATTTATATTATTAAATTTAGTCCCATATGATATATAAATACGTATAACATGGCTGATTTGAATAACAACCCTCGTGCCAAATTACAAAAATTACGAGGGTTACTGCAAACCCCTGGGATTACATCAATTCAACAGGCCAGGATTTTTAAACTCATACAGGAAACAGAGAGCTTGATTGCCACATCATACGAACAAACACCTAGACCACAAACAAATAATTTTGCAGGCGGATACACACCACCTCATCAATCTATCCCCAGACAACCAGCCGTGCAACCATCAGCGCCTAGCTATATGTCTAGGACTGCAGGTAGTTTATTCACTGGAAATATGAATGGTAATGATACAGGTGCCATCCAAGTAGTACCCCAACCCAAACAATCTGGAGACATGTCCGGGTTCTATACCGATGAGCGTATCCGGGAACGCGAGTTTGAAGCAGAACTAGAACGGCGTAAACACGAATTCCGCCGGCAACAAGAACAACGCCGACAAGAATATTTGAATAAACTCCGCGAAATGGAATCAGGCAGTGTCGATAGTTTACGGCTTCTAGGTCTAAATACTAATTATACCATTGAGGAGCTCAAATCGGCATATAAGAGGATGGCTATGGAAACACACCCTGACCGCCCGGGTGGCAACACTGAGAAGTTCCAATTAGTAACCCAATGTTATATGAGTTTACTTGAAAGGCTTAAAGGCCAAACACCCGCTAAATCTGCTATGGACCTCCGCGCCGAATCCCGTGCCGAATCCCAAGGGTCAACAAATACTTATACACCAAATCAGAAGGAAGAAGGCAAACGCCGGAAAAAACAAGTCCCGCCGAAATTCATTAACCCAGAAGGCCAAGGTTTCAATGTCAAGCTATTCAATAAACTATATGAGGAAAACAAAATTTGGGACCCGAATGATGACGGGTACGAAGATTGGTTACGGAAAGGCGATGTGGACGAAATCCGGAAAGCGCCACCTGTATTCAGTAAATCATTTAATATCGGGGTGTTTAATTCGACATTTGAGGACTGGAAAGCCCAAACCAAACAACAAGGTGGGTCGGGTGGTGCAAGTGGCCAAATACAGAAATATGACCGACCACAAGAACTCATTTCAACAAGTAGTGGGTATACTGTCCTAGATGGAGGTGAACCAATCAAAGATTTCACTAAATCCCTAGATACGCCCGGCGCCTTGAACTATTCGGATTTGAAATCGGCATATACTGGGGGGTGTGATATGATTGACCCCCGGACAGTAGATGCCCGGAAAGAATACCGGAACGTGGAGGAACTCATACGTGACCGAGACCGGTTAGATTATGTACTAACACCGGCGGATGCTGCTCTAGAAGAGCGATATGCCCGGGAAGCCGAACGCCGCGAACAGGAACGCTTATCTAGGTTATCAGCCCGAGATACGCTAGTGGGACAACACTATTCACAGACACATCAGCGATTAATAGGTCGGGCTCCTGATAGCGATAACCCGGCAGCATTAACTTATCAACCCAATAAGAATAATCATAACCCCAATCAACGACAGCTTCCATATACCGCGACAGCCAATCCCCAATTACAATATCAGCAGCAACCACCAAAACAAAATATGCAGACTAATATGTTGATGAGTGCCCGGGCTCCTACAAGTCTTACAAGTCAGGGCGGAAATGGTATGGGTCGATTGCCACCACCAGTTAGCCCCGCCGCCATCGCAGCAGCAACCGGCCAACACCAAACCCCCCTTGCATTATCTTATGTTGCGCAAGCCAATAATTTACGTGCCCGTAGCAGTGCTAGGTAATATTATCTATCTATTCATTATTTTGTTTTTGTTTCCATCCTTTTATCACGGTTCGTATAGTATTATACCTATCGGCATAGTATTTACGGAAAAATATATTATTTTGGATATATTCCACAAAATATTTGCGAGTATATTTAGCACGTTCTGTTCTTGCCAACCCGATCATAAAATCACTACTAATAAATAATTCGTAAGCATCTTTAACTGATACATAATCGGTTGATTGTGCTTCTTCATAATTATCCCTAAACCATTGAACTATATTACAAGATAATTCTAGATATCTAACACTACGTTCAATAACACTAGGGGGTAAAATTAAAATACCATTTGCGTGTTTATATTTTTGATATGTATTCATTAATATTTTTAATAGTGCAAACTTATGTTTTTCTTGAAATTCCTTAGTCTTGAAAGTAGTATTTGCCTTATAAATATACTTATCATCGTCCAATAATTCATCATTACTAACAAATGATGACCTAAACAACAAATCAACAATTCGTCGGGCATCTACATCAGTTGGCTCTTCCCTGAATAATGGCCGTTTATTACATTCTACAATTAGTGTCAAATTTAATTCTTTATCACATATGCTTTCATATAATCCTCTAGCTGATATACTACCACCACCAGTTAATTCCTTTATAATTGAATTTTCAAACCTATTTTTTTCTGGCGGTTCGCGGAATATAACAAGCCTTTTTTTATGAAGATTAGCTTTTTCAGGGTTAGAACCTGATTTTGATTGCTCGAATAAAATCCCATTATTACCAATCATTGCATAATCACCTAAAGCCAATAATAATAAATCATTTATCATTCCTTTACCATTACCGCCAGACCCATTGAAAATAATAAATTTCTCTAGACATTTTCCACTCAATGCAGTACTTAATATTTGTAAATAAGAATCTCTTTCCGATTCAATAGGCATAACTAATTCAATTAACCTAGTCATTGTGTGCATCTCTTCAATTGTTGGTTCTCGCCAATCATATCTGGTAGTCATTGATACATAATCTTCATGTTTATACTTTCTCATTTTACCAGCTTCCATATCATAAACCATGTTTTTGAATCCTAATAAATACCATTTATCATCAAACTTTATTTCATCATTAACACCAATTTCTCTATATGTTTCAAGTAATTTCTTTTTGTATTCTATATTTTTTAATTTATTCAGTCTAGATTTTATCTGATGAAATTCTTTAGAATTCCAATATACATCGATTAGTAATGTTTTCAAAAAATCGTGTAATTCATTACTTACTGTTCTTTTAAATATAACATCGTCAGTCTGCCAATAATTACCATTATAACAATATAATATATAATTACCCCCAACAATTTTATATACAAATTTATGCCCTGCTATAAGATATAAGAATTTACACATATCTGTTTGTTCTAATTCAAGAGTATTTTTATTCATAATTTCTACAAATTTTGGTTTATTATCCTCGATTGCGTAATAATAAATAGTTGCTATTGTAAACCCATATGTATTATATTGTCTTACAAATGATAAAAATTTATATTTTGTTTTTTCATATCCTTCATATTTTTTACCTTTTGAACTAAAATAGTTAAATAGGTCTAAAGCATCTTCTTCAGTAAATGTATTTTTTAATGCCATTCCTACTGTCATCCAGCTTTCATATTCATCAAATCTATCAGGTTTATAACAATCATCAAATACTTTTTTACATGTCATTGGTTTTGATAGAATAGTACTTAATACATTTTCTTTATTTTTATCTTCATATTTAGCTATATGTTTTGCATGGGTTATATCTATTTCTTGTATATTAGTATCTGTGTGTATTCCGGCTATTTCATTTTCCATATAAGAAACAAGTGGATTACCATCACTTACAACTTGCGGTTTTGCATTTGTGTTGAGTTGTTTAGATTGTTTAGAAGTAGATGTCTGTAATATACAATTCACATTATTTATATTTATACTTTTTTTAGGTATATATTCAACGATAAAATCAGTCATATCCCCAATAATTATTTCATGAACGTCATTCATATTTCCAGAACCTTTATACTGATTAGGGCATCTAAACCAATGTTCTGAATAAATAGTAGTATCAATAGCCTTTCCATAATTAACATCTTTTGCTTTCATGAATTTCTGGAAATTACCAAATATTTCTTTTAATTTTTCAGTTATTGCGTTCCATTTAGGAATACTAAAATGATATGAGTTAGATTTCTTGTCGTTCCGTGTATATTTAAAATCTTCAACCACAAATTCTAGGGTATAATAATTTTTGAGAAATTCCTGTAATAATTTTATAAACTCAGAAATATTAGGTTCGAAATTATCAATATCGCCAAAAACCACATATGTTGTCGCTGGATGGATTCTAAAATGATATTTTTTTTTGTTTTTTACAAGTAAATTTTTTAATTTGGTTTTTGAAAACTCTAATCCTTGCAATTGGATGAAGTTAGCGTCAGATTGAGCGTAACTCTCAATATTATAAACTTTAAAATTAGATTTTAAATCTGCCAAATCTGCCATTTTTATTATATATTTATATTTTATTCTTAAATCGGTTAGAAATAATTATAAGATGAAAACAGTAGATAAATTGGCATATCTGGCAGTTTGAAAAAAGTAAATAAAACCAAAAAATCAAACGTATTATTAGTTGATTTCATTAAAAAAATAGCTCATTTTATTTATTACGGTACACATTAATTATGTTATTTATGGAACTTCAACTCATCCGGTTGTATTTCATCCGAGTAATAAAATTTAATGAAAATCATTAAAACACACAAATTATTGGTTAGAAGGATAAATTTGTCGGCATGTTCCGGTGTTAGGTCATTTAGGCTAATCTGGTGTTGGCGTCCAATGTCGCTTGTCAATGCAGCATAATGGCTTTTAATCATATCAATCTGTGTAGTAATCATCCCGATACCGTGTGCCAACTCTTGTTCTAACCTAGATGATGAATAAACTGGGGATTGTGGGTCTAGGACATAATCTTGATGGATAACAACACAGAATTGCCAAACCCGGTTCACAAAGTCATCCGGCCAAAAACCTGGGTCAGGTGTGTGCCCGTAGTACTCGCATCCCGAATAGTAATCTAGAATTTGTGCGTAAGTGTCACACATTTGCCGGAAGACTACTGCATTATCCACTGCTAGCTCTTTGGCTAGTCGACCACCAATTGATTTGAGATAATCTATAAGTTCGGCCGGGGAATGTGCTATTTCCGACATGATTTCTTCTGGTAGTTCGAGTGTTTCCTGAATGAAATCTTCATCAGTGAAATAATCACGGCAAAAGTAGTCCAAGTGGTCCTTTGGTAAAAGATGTGCTAATCTAATCCGGATATTATTGGTGTTGGATATATCATGTACTGGATGACTTGCTGTTTGTTCATGTTTAGATAATTTGTAATCTAATTCAGGAGCCGATTCATCTGTAAGGGATTGTTTTACTCCTAGCTGTGTTATATTATTAGTTAGTTCGGTCATAAGGTCATCTTCCATTTTTACAGGATATAAATTTGCAGATACTAATGTTTTTATTAAATGATATATGAAAAATATGAAAAAACAATTTTAGTTGTCCTAGCACATTATAAAGTAATACTAGGTTCAAACTTTTTTTGTTAGTTTAGTGATTCATTATTTATTGTAGTTTTGTTTTGTTAAGATGGCTTTTGGTATACAAATATTCGCGCTTCAACAAAAGCACGGTATTCGCGCTTTACCTTCACCATCTTCATCGTCCCCATTCTCATCGCCACAACCACAATCATCTCCATGTGCGTGTTCGTGCTCGTCCTCATCAATATTCAAAGGTCCATTATCAGCATAAGCCATCCATGCCAAAGCATCCGGTGCATTCAAACCCATTCGCCTAGCATTAAAGCGACTAACATGCTCGTAACGACCGCCGTAAAGCTCCTTGGGAGTTGTTTCCACCATACCACCCTCCTCCAGGTTGTTAGAGTACCAAATCCTGTTAATATTAAAGTACTGGTTTCCATTAATCACTTCGGTAATACAATTGTAACATGGCCTTGAATTATAGCCATTATCACGCATTACAACCAAATCAACCGTGGGTGTCTGCTTTTGCATACTTGACTTTCCATACTTACGATAAAATGTACTAATTGCCTTATCTAGGGCATCTCGCTCTGCATGAATAGTGGTAAAACGGTTAGGACGCACATTATTGTAACCAATTGAAATAATCTCACCTGACTTACCAATGACTGCTGCCATATGCCGGAACATATCAATGTTATCTCGACGCGACATCCCGCTGACGAAATCATGCCGCCGGCGCATTAAGTCATTATAGATCTTATCATTGAAGTTTAATCGCATCGCATTTCAAGGTTTGAGGGTATTTAGGGGCTCTTTATTAGTTAATAACTAAAGTTTTTGCTTATGTTAAACTGTAACCCAGTATCCAAAAACAATTTTTTTTGTTTTTTTTTGGTTTTTTGTCAAAACTAACATAAATTACCGCCTAGTACCGCCTAGTACCGCCTAGTACCGCCTAGTACCGCCTAGTATGGTAGCGAAGCCACCGACCATGACCACCCGAATAGGGTGGCAAATAGGTACTTGACGGTACTAGGCGGTAATTTAGGGCACTAATAAAAGAAATAGTTCAGCTATTTCTGTAGTTCAGGTACCCAATATGTTGTCTGGGTCTCTTTTCCTAGTTTTTCCGCTTTCACTTCTAGTCCACCAGGGGTTTTCTTACATCCATAAACCTGCATTTGGAATTCAAATGTGCCTTTAGTGCTATGAATATCACTATAATGCTGGATACTAGCACCACCTGCACGATAACTGGCTTCGGCCAATTCATAAGTTTTTGTATGAAGCCGAGTTAGGTGTTCGTCTGTTAGATTTGCTACAGTAGTATGTGGATTAACACGGGCCGCATACAAGATTTCACTCCTCAAGTAATTACCGACACCAGCCATTACTTTTTGCTCCATTAATAGTGAACCAATAACATGATTAGGATATTTGCGGAACCTAGCTATATATTCTGCTGCCGAAATATGAGGCCGGGTTAGAATATCAGGTCCCAGCGTTTTTAGTTTCTTGGCAGTTTCCTGTTTTGCGATGCTAGGGCCCAAGAATTTGAGTGTCCCGAAATGCCGGGCATCATCATAATATAATTTGGTATCATCACTAGTCGTCAGGTGGATACCTGAATTCCCCTTTTCCTTGACAAACCATCCACCTGCTAGTCCTAGAGTTTGCCATGCGACCCAACCATTCGCAAATTCCCACCAAATGAATTTACCATGCTGCTTGATTTGTGTAATTTTAGTTGGTAATGCTGCCGTGAATTCTGGGAAACCATCGGGTGCTTTTTTATGATATCGGGATTTAGCATTAATAGTTAGTGCCGACAGCGTTTTTCCATGGAGAAGACTAGTTAGACCTTCAGTTATGATTTTACACTCAGGAATCTCGGGCATGATTTTTTTGTTTTATGACAATTATATGAGTATATAGGCTATAATGTTTATTTAATAAAATTTGAATATGTTTTAAGTTTAGGAACCCAGTCGGTGCTAGGTCTATTTACTCATGACAGGATACATATCTTGGTAGACTACTTTTTTGGGTTGTGTGCCACCCATCATGGTTGTTGGATTATGTGGCCTAGCGCCATATGGTTCCGAACCCATATTAATATATTGTGCTTCAGGTGAGGATGCTGCCGCTAAGCTAGGTATCTGTCCTATCCTTGAGTTAATGTCAGCCCGGAGCTCACTACGTCTGGTATTGAATTGTGGTTGCATGGCAGGATGATTATTAACCGTTTGTTGTGGCCTAGCCAACCCAGACGACGTATAGTCTATTTGTTGCTGCTGATAAGATTGGTGTTGATATTGGCTTGATGAATCCCAACTAGGACCATATGATGGTTGCATGTGTTGAGTGGATGTGTGCTGACCTTGACCACTAACCGGATAATATAGTGCACGACCTAATGGACTAAGTGCGGCAAGGCGTTCATTATTATCAGCACGGTACATGGTTTTGCCCTTGGTTTGATGTTGAATCCTAGCACCAGGTTGAGTTGCCCCGGGAGCCGAAAGTGTAAATTGGTCCCGTAAATCTTGTGGTACAGGCAGGCCATCAGAAAACAAGTTTCCAGAATATATATGATCCATATTCACAGGAACCAGCCCAGGCATACCATACGTGCTCCCCGCATGGTCGAACCTGAAATTCCCCATTCGCTCATTCATGGTATCACGTGGGTCTGTTTGTTGTGGTAATTGCCGGACCTGTTGTGGTAATTGTTGATAATGACCTGCGGTTATTTGCGGTTGCTGTGTTGGTGTTTGAATAATTTGTGGCGTAGGTTGTTGTTGATAAGTAGGTAGTTGTTGCGCTGGTTGTTGATATATGGCACGACTAGGCTGTGTTTGTGGTGGTTGTGATAAACCAGATGGTGCAGCCGGATAATTATGTACTGACGGATGCGCAATAGGCGGTGTAGTGCTAGGAGGAATGAATTGGCGGGCTGCTGTTATTTGTTCGTTTTTACGTTGTTGGTCCGGATTGGTATATTGGTGCTGGGCGTCTTGATGTCGCTCCCAGTCTTTAGTTAAATCGGCCAACTGGTTATTAAGATTACTTATATTACCAGAATCCATGCCTTGTCACGTGATATGAGGATTAACTCGGGCAGTAAATACTGATTTTAACCGATGACACGAAAAAAATAAAAAAATAATAGCGCATTTGCAGTGACAAACCAGGATGGCATTCAAACTAAAATACTACTCCATCCAACCCGCTAACTTGATTATGTGTGCCGCCAATATTCCAGAATTTAACCGATACACGGTTTTTAATACATTCCGCATAATTAGTTTGAGCTTCTGAATACGGAATGACTTCATCTACGCGGCTGTGTAGAATATTGAATCCTATTGGCGACCCACGGAACTTACCAATAGTAGATTGTGTATCTAGGTCATTCAAGAATAATGCGGAATACAAATAATATAATACTGAATCCATACCTGATAACAAATTGCGGATGGAACTAAATGTGGATTGTAGGTATACTTGTTTAATCCGCGGCATAATTAGTTCAGCCGGTAGTGAAGTACCGATAGAAATAATATCATTATCCCGTAGGTAATCTAGGGTTTCCATTACTATTCCACCGCCGATACTTTCACCCCATAAATCAATTTGTTCATATCCTTGGGTAAGTAAATACTTGAGCCAAAAGATATGATTAGAACGGCAACTTGGAATACTTATAGATTTATGTTCTAGTAGTCCAAATCCATCATATTCATAGCAATAAATGTCACCAGGATAATGTGATAAGTCATCTAATAACCCAACCCTGTTATAAATATTTCCGGCATTTCCATGTGAAATGAGTAGGCACCTTTTTTTCTGAAAACTACGATTAGCAGTTTCTTCACTGTAAAAAGATGTAATTCTAGCTATAGCAGCCTGGTTATCATCCGGCCTAATTAATTGATATGGTTCTATATATTCTTTGTGTTTATCTAAATATGTACATACTGTCGGGTGAAACATGAACTTATGCAAATATTCAATGGTCCATTTGCGCCCACCTAGACATGACGTAGATTCAATATCATTACTATCTGAAGTATTATTACATACATCAATTGTTAAATATGGACTAGAAAACATTTTCTTTTTTGATGCAATCTTTAGATTTAATGTGGTATTTTTTCCAAGATTTGAAACACAAAGTAATGCTAGTACTAAAAAAAAACGTTTTTTTGCAGCAAAAATCATGACATAGCACATTAATTAATACAAATACTATATCAAGAAAAAACACTACCAATATACCTAATACAATGTCTATTAACATTGATCTTGCAAAACTTACTAGTGCCTTCCGCCGTGTTGCCGAACAAGTGGAAACTGCTGTGTCTACCGCTGTGTCTACTGCAGCTGGCGAATTCCAACGTGAAATCCGGCCGCAACTTTTCCAGACCAATTTCGAAAAAGCCATTGAGTTCAACCAGACTGCTGAAGTGGAAGTGAATAAGTCAGTTGTGCTTAACTCTGGGTCACCTAGTGCCAAAACCGTATTCCGCGAACAGCCCAAACTAGTTAATGGTGCGCTGGCACTTATCAGGGAAGAAGTCCGTGAGCTGGAAGAAGCCGTCCAACAAGAAGATATGGTAGAAACCCTAGATGCACTTGGGGATATCCTGGTTGTCACCTATGGAATGGCATATAGGTTAGGATATAATGCCGATGAAGTATATGACATGATTCATAAGAGCAATATGAGTAAATTCTGCACGAGTGAAGAAGAAGCCCGTGCAACTGTTGCCAAATATCGAGATGAATTTGAAGCCGGTAGTAGCCCTTATGCCACTCCTGCTTATCGTCAATCCAAAGACAAAACCCGGTGGATTGTATATAACCAAGATACCGGAAAAATCCTAAAAAATATGAATTACCGGGCAGTTGACCTGACTAGTGTGGTTCCGGCTTTCCCTGCTACTACAACTACACATGAACAACCAGTTGAATCAGAAAGTGCTCTTGTATGTCCTAGCGCTGCAAATAACTAATAAGGATATGCAAAAGTGTCTACGGTACTAACTACAGAACTTTTATATTTATTTTTTTTGTTTGTGTTTGTGTTTGTGTTTGTGTTTGTGTTTGTGTTTGTGTTTGTGTTTGTGTTTGTGTGTTGTGTTTGTGTTTGTGTTTGTGTGTTGTGTTTGTGTTTGTGTTTGTGTTTGTGTTTGTGTTTGTGTTTGTGTTTGTGTTTGTGTTTGTGTTTGTGTTTGTGTTTGTGTTTGTGTTTGTGTTTGTGTTTGTGTTTGTTTTTCGGTTAAACAATCCCTGCGAACCATTTTTTAACTGAGAAAGGCTCTGCAATTGACATATGCAATGTCAAGAATTCGGTGCACTCCATTGTAATTACCCTACAATCCCAATAATCGGCAAGCACCAAAAGTGTGAATACTTGATCTAAGACACCACGGACTCTGGCAATCATTGATTCACAGAGGACACCACGGACTCTGGCAATCATTGATTCATCCTGGTGTGGCACATTCTTAATTTGCGCGATATATTCTTGATTACTTAAACCACCAAGTATCACACTCCTAAGGTAATTTATAGGGTATGATTGATTCGGATTTGATACTAGATGTCCTAGCACTTGGGCGGCCATTTTAGCTACCACTGGATTTTCATGTTGGGGTAACTCTAGGTCATCAGCAAGACCAGAATCAATCATACCAGCCAGGAATCCAATTTGACGGGCTATTTGGAAAGGAATTGAATATCTATGCTGTTGATAGGTTACATGTATTTGTTCGATTTGATGTGTTTCTTCGTCCATATTGAAATATATAATAAGTATTAATTATATTTTTATCTATTGATTAGTCCTAGATGTGCTATATACTGTAAACTAGTCTGTAAACTAGTATGGTAATCTGTTTAAGCCAGTATCAATACCTGGCATAGGAATGCGCGTATCTAAGACCCTGGAAAATAACCCTAATTAATAAATTATACGTGTGAAAATCAAGAAAAGTAAAATAAACTAGTACAACAGGAAATAAAAAATAAAATAGGATGATCGAAGAACTATATTTATTCAGCAAGGGATTATTGACATTCAAATATGATGTTCCTATTCCTATACAAATAGGCGCATACTTGGTACTCATGGTAATCATAACAGGGTTAGTATATGTTTTCAAAGGTTCGCTTGATGGAGGACCATATAGGGATAGTTATATGTGGTATTACTTAATTACAGTATTCAATATTATCAATATCTGTGGCGTGCTATACTATTATTATACCAAAACAGGTAAATTCATAGGTGCAGAGGGAGCATCGGGAGACCCTGGGAATCACGGGCAACGTGGCAATAATATATCATGTTCTCTATGTACCCAGAATATATACTTACAACAAACACAAGGTTATGACCTGGTAACTGAATTGGATTTTGTCCGATTGGCTGATATAGTAGTAGGTGATGACCTAGCACAATCTCTCAAAGATATGGACGCGGCCATCGGTGGTGAGCGTACCGCGTTCTTTGATTTCAGCCAATTGGGTGATAACTTGGCAGCCGGGACATTTGATTTCACCAATCCACTAGTGAATAACTTGCTCCTACTCAGTACTTACGGAGATTACTCACTTATCCAATATATCAATCAAGTGCTAGGATTGGCGGTACCAGGTGGGCTGGCCGGAACACTTGAACGCCCAGCCCGCAAAATAGGTAATTTTGCACTAGGTGATATTGCATTCGGTGGTAACGAGAAATATTCGGTATCTGCATTTATGGCGAACGGTGATATACGGTGCCCGTCTGGGTTTGAGCCTATTTGCTCGTTTGCAACTGCAAAAGGCAAGGAAGGCCGATTGGAATATTATACTATTTATAAGATGCAACCACCAATCTTATCCAAGGATGACATTAGGAGTATGCGTGTGGCTCAAGATATTTCCAGACAGCCAACAGATAACCGCTACGTAGCTCTAGGTCATATAGCTTATCCAATGCTATCAATGAATAGTACAGGTACTGGTGAAGATGAAATGCGACAAGGTGGCCCTGATACACTATTATTTGCATGTGTCAAAGCTAGTTGCTGCGAGAGGTTAAGTACTGATAAACTCCGGTTTGTGTGTGTGTATCCAGGTGTAAGTGGTGGAGCACAGCCTAAACAAATATCTACCGCAAAACCAATTACTACCAACCCAGCTGCAAGTGATATCCCCGAAATACCTGCAATCGACAAATTGGCCGCTCAACAAACTCAAACAGGAAATACAGAGGAAGCAGTAGTTGTGAATCAGGATGTCAAGATAAGTGAAAGGGTTGCTGAAAAACGTGCTGCAAATGAGGGATATTTTAGCATCTGGCGTACACCCATTAATACGATGGTTGTTAAATTCAGTAATTCACAATGGGAAGATGGCGTGTATCTCCCTGAAATTATGTATGAAGCTGCTGAGAGTATTTATGATGATGACGGGACAGTTAAGGCCAAAATCCGGACCAAGATTGAGGCATTCTTGTATAAGATTAAACTCGACCAAGTAATAGTAGCAACTTGTATATTTGGTGCAACTTTGGACCAAGTCCGTGCTGATTTACGAGAATTTGTTAACCGGTTTTGTTCGGGTTCTAGTGCCGAGATATTACAGACTCCTGCACTTAGAGCAGCTATTAGTACTGATGGTATGACTCCAGCACAGGTTAGCCAAGCACTGCAGGATATCCAGAAAGCAATTGATGATTCGGCAAAAGCAGTTCAACCCAAAACTGCAAGCGCGCGGCGGCAATTAGCGACTTTATTTACTGATGATGCATCCAGAAAGAACACTGCTAGTAAACCAGGCCAAATATCATATAATTGCCGGAAACAATATGAAGCCATGACTAAACTTATAGGTAATATGACGGCTCGTATAGAAAACTCAACAAATTTATGGGATATAGTCCTAGCTGTACTTCCGCAAGGGTTAACACAGAGGATTTATAAGGCAGACTTGACAGATACCCAATACCGGCTAATTGATTTAGTTTCAGTATTGGTTCCACCGGTTGAAGAAATCTGGATGATTAAAGATGAATGCCTAGTTTTGGAGCGCCCAGATAAATCTAGGCAAGAATGGGAATCGGCATTGGAAACCGAAATCGGCACCCATAAGAAATTGGTTCGCACCGCTAATAAGTCTGCATCTACTTCACAAGAAGCAAAGGGCGAAAATCAATCATCTTCAAATGAAAAAGATGTATGTGTCAATTTGGATAAAGTGAATGAGGCTGTTACTGAAAGTATACGACTAATAGGGCAACAAATTGGCGACATTCCGGATTACATGGGTAAACTCAGTAAGGGCGATTTCACAGCATTTACACCTGCTGAGATTAAAGCAGTGCTAGGTATATTCAGACAGATTAATGACAAAATCCGCAGCCAATGCGGATTGGTATAGGTTCCAAAATCCGCAGCCAATGCGGATTGGTATAGGTTCCAAAATCCGCAGCCAATGCGGCTTCACAATATTATTTAAATTGATTTTTCACACTTATAATACCGTAGACACTCTATCTGCAGGCACAGATAATGATTGACTAGTGGAGGTTAGTATGGTCTTAAATTAGGTACTAGACGGTACTTAACTAGTAGAGGTTAGTATGGTCTTAAATACCATACTATGCGGTATCCGGAATACTGTTTAACTAATTAATTAGAGTTAATCAATTTATTGGCAAACCCAATGTTTTAAATATTTGTTAATAGCAAACTTAAATTAGTGAAACTATACACTACCTAATAGGATGCGATCAAACCGAAAATGTTCTCGGTGTAGGTGCATAGGACATACAAAACTGACATGCCCGAAAACTGGTGACAATCAACCAACTGGATTTTCAACACCACAACTTTCACAAGATAAGCGAACTATTAAAAAAACAAAAATAGGCAAATCGTCTGGTTTCAGTAGTATGGGCTTACCCATCCCATTTACATCATTAAATAGTATTTCTCCAATTAAAGGAGATAATGTACCAGCAAGTAAATTTGATGATAACCTATTAAAAACACCAGTCGCTGATGTACCAGCAAGTGAATTTGATGATAACGTATTAAAAACACCTGTTCCAGTACCGGTATCTCATTTGACATTGAAGAGAAAAAGGTCGACTGAAACCAAAACTAGAGTTTTAAATACACCTCCATCATTAATGCCATATTCTGTTCAGTCAAAGAAATCTAGGTCTAAAAAAACAGAGAGTGGTGTTTTTAATACATCATCAATTCCACGCTCCCTGTTATTAAAGCCAAAAAACCTTAAACCCCCAAAAAACCTTAAACCCCCAAAAAACCTTAAACCCCCAAAAAACCTTAAACCCCCAAAAAACCTTAAACCCCCAAAAAACCTTAAACCCCCAAAAAAACCTAGAATAACAATTAAAACTAAAACTAAATC
>Ga0214923_10001508_pt1 | contig 32940 bp, 23 predicted proteins | sample LL1510_MetaG_FD_177993 | JGI IMG/M metagenome (GOLD analysis project Ga0214923, IMG submission 177993) | Freshwater microbial communities from Lake Lanier, Atlanta, Georgia, United States - LL-1510 | ecosystem: Environmental > Aquatic > Freshwater > Lake | place: USA: Georgia | collected...
CCTTGTGACTGTTCTCTCTCTTACTCCTAAAATCTCCGCTGCCTCACTTCGGGTTAGCTTTGCTTCTAAAAAATCACTTACGGTACGGTATGTCAGTTGTCCTTGCTTACTCATATAAATCCCCCCATCCTCATTCATGATGCCCCCAATCAAACAAAGTAAATCAGGGGCTTAGTTTATAAGGGGGGTGACAAAATCGCTTCGAAAATGAGGGGCGACAAAGTCGCCCAGTAATAACAGGTTCAATAAGTTATCCACTTCTGCCGATGGGTCTTATAGAGAAAATTTATTCACTTTTTACCAACCCAAATCTTATGAGTTTTCTTAGAAAAATAGTGATCCGACTTATTCTTCCCATTTGGTGGAAGATCTTTAAAAATGCCCCTGCCATCGCTTTAAATAAGTTTGCCATCACCGAAGTCGATAGCGCCTGGCAAAGTTTATACGCCCTGGAGGCGGCTCAAGACCCCGAAATTAAAGCGAAGCTCTTCCGGCACGCCTACGAAGAGATCGCCCATGGGGAACTCTTCAACGACATTGCCCAGAAAGTCTCCCCTACTCTTCTTCCCCGACTTTCCCCCGAGCGTGACCCCTTGCTAAAAACCTCCGACTCAAAAGGGTTTACTCAGTTTTATGCAGACGAATATATAGGAGAACAGAGAATTCAAATTGAATTTGAAACCTACTACAACGCTGTTCCCTTAAAACCAGTCCAAGAGGTTTTTGGGAAAGTTAAAAAAGATGAAAAGGGCCACGCCATCTATACTTCAAGAATGCTGGACAAACTCGTCAACTCAGAACCCTTAAAACGGAAATATCAAATTCTTCGCGCCAGAGGGAAATACCTTCACCAATCCTGGCTCAGAGTCTCCAAAGTTCTCGGGGAAATTAATTCAGATATTTTGCTTAAAATTGTCTACTTCGCAGTGGGATTTCTGCTAAAGCCGTCGTGCCAGCAAGCCTTACATAAAAACCAAGAAAAATCGATTTCAAACACAACACAACTCAAGACTGGGTAAACACAAATGAAAGTCTTAGGAATCTCTTGTTACTATCATGATGCTTCGGCAGCGGTTGTCGAAAATGGAGAGGTCATTGCAGCAGCTGCAGAAGAAAGATTTTCCTTCCAGAAACACGACCCCAACTTTCCCAAGTTCGCTATCAATTTCTGTCTCGAACAAGCCAATATCTCATCAGATCAACTCGATGCGGTCGTTTTTTACGAGGAGCCCACTGAAAAATTCACTCGAGTCATGGCAAGTTCATTTGTCGGCTTCCCTCACTCAAGTAGTCTCTTTGTAAGTTCCATAAAAAATTGGATGGGTTCCAAATTGTGGATCAAAAACGAGATCGCTAAGAGGCTAAAAATTGAGGTCGCTAAAGTCCACTCTATTCCCCATCACCTCAGTCACGCCGCCCAAGCTTTTTTAACTTCCGATTTTGAACAATCAGCCATACTAGTGATTGATGCTGTGGGAGAATGGTCTTGCACTTCCTTACTCGTTGGCGATCGAACATCGCCAGAAAAAATTAAATTGCTCAAGTCTTTTCCCTACCCCCAATCTCTCGGTCTTGTTTATGCCGCCTTCACGGGATTTCTAGGTTTTCGAGTCAATGACGGCGAATGCAGTACGATGGCGCTAGCCTCCTTTGGAAATCCTAAATATGTCGACCAGGTTAAAAAAGTTATTAGTATAAAAACTGATGGCTCCTATGAAATTGATTACTCCTATTTTGATTTTGAGAGCGGTAAAAAAGACTACTTACAACCTAAGTTCCTCGAGCTCTTTGGCCCGAGAAGAGAAATAAAAAAGAGTCTCAGCTTTGATTGCTTAACCGATTCAAACCCGGGAGGATCCGATGAAGAGCAAAAATATGCTGACATTGCGGCCAGCATTCAACTGGTTCTCGAAGAAGCACTTCTAGGCCTCGCAAAATTGGTCAAAAACCAGACTAATCTCAATCGACTTTGTTACTCAGGAGGGGTCGCTTTAAACTGCAAAGCCAATACACGGCTCATCGCCGAAGCGGGCTTTGACCAAGTCTTTATTCCACCCGATCCTGGTGATGGGGGAGCTTCTCAGGGAGCGGCACTCTATTTTGAAAGCCAATTGAGCCAGACTTCACCCCTCAAACGAAGTCAACCCTACTTGGGAAAAGGGTATTCAGATTCTGAAGTCGATCTTATTGATCATTTAAAACCAGAGCACTTTGCAAACCACTTGAAGCAAAATTTTGTCCCCAAAGCCCCCCTAAGATGGGAATCTATTTCATGTGAAAACGAGTCGGATCTTATTCAAAAAACGACAGAAGATTTGCTCCAAGGCAAAATAGTCGGTTGGGTCCAGGGTCGTTTTGAAAACGGTCCCCGAGCACTGGGAAATCGATCCATTCTCTTTTTGCCCGATAAAGTTCCCACCGGGCAACGCTGTAGCAAAGAAGTGAAATCGAGAGCCCCGTTCAGGCCTTATGCTCTATCAATCACTTCTGAAGACGCTCACAAAGTTTTCTCGGCAGAAAATATAGCCAATACCAATTTAAATTCCTGGATGCAAAAGACCCTTTCGGTGATTGCCTCTGAGCGCCAAAAAGTTCGTGCGGCTCTCCATATTGATGGAACCACACGCCCGCAAATCTGCCGGTCCATTGATAATCCTCGTTTTCATAAGTTGCTTGAAAACGTGGGAAGAAGCACTGGACTATCGGCCCTAGTGAACACTTCGCTCAATGATAGCGGCTTTCCCTTGATCTCCTCTCCCATTGAGGCATTACTACTCTTTTTAAGAAGTGGAATGGACACTTTGGTCGTCGGTAACCGTTTAATCAGAAAAGAACAATAACTATGTTAGGAGCCAAAAATAGTATTGCACACAAGCCTCCCAAACTAGGATGGGCTCATCGTGCCCGTTTGATCTTTAAAACCTCAAAAGAGGTTATAAAAAAACTTAATGAACATGGATTGGGATGGGTCGTGCCTCTTTTTATTTTGCTTTTGTCCCTAGCTGGAATATTCGGTATGTTGGCTCTTATCCCGAGCTTGGCACCATTTGTTTATCCTCTCTTTTAGGAGGGTTCCCTTAAATGACCCGAAAGAATCTAGGCTATTTAATACAGAGTCTTACTGGGTTTGTGTTCGTACTTTTACTCGCCGAAGGGGCAGTCAGAATTTTTTCTCCTCAGGACCTCGAAACCTATTCACCTTGGTATGTGAGCCACCCTATCTATCGTCTCAAACATCGCTCAAACTTAAATAAGCGAAAACGCTGGCGTGACTACTATAATTTGAGAACTAACAGCAGAGGAATAAGATCCGATGAAGAAATCCCCTACAAAAACCCTGGCCAATTTAGAATCATTATTCACGGAGATTCCATAGTTTTTGGAAACGGCGTGGAAAACTCTCAAACCTTTGCCAAAGTTTTGGAATCGGACCTGAAACTTAAAGGAGTTTCAAATACACAGGTGATTAACATGGGGGTTAGCGCCCATGGGCCCGATACAGAATATCTTTACTATCAAGAAGAAGGTAAACGCTATTCACCTCAAGTAGGTATCATTACCGTCTACACCGGGAATGATCTCGATGACTTGTACCGCCCCCAAGTTGGATTCTATCTGAAAGATAACCAATTAGTTTTTAAGCCTTATCGTGACGTACTTAAACGTTTAACCGAAAACGGGCTTTATCTTTGGCTAGGAGACCACTCCCACCTTTTGATTTTTACAAGAAAATTATTATTTGATCAAAATCCTTTTATTCGGATGAGTCCTCAACCTAGAACTCAAGATTCTTTAAATCAGGGATTTGCCTTAATGAAAGAGATCTATCTCAAATTCGCAGAAAACATGAAGAAAAGTGGAACCTCCCCAGTGTTCCTAATTATTCCCACTAAAGATGTTTTAGAGAGGCGCTTGGGCAAAACTTTATTTCAGAAAAGAGATCCCATGGTAGAACCCAATTCAAATTTGGTTTACCAATTTATTTTGGACCTGTGCTCAAAAAACCAACTTAATTGTTTGGATACCACACCTCTCTTTACGGAAGAGGTTCGAAAATTAACTAAGTATTATATCGAAAATGACTCTCACTTTAGCGCCCTAGGACATCAAGTAATAGGCAAGGGTCTATCACAATATCTTTACCCACAAATGATTGCTTCGGAAAAACGTGAATTAACCACTAGAAAAAAATAGGTTTCCAAGTTTAGTTTGAGACTAGGGATTAGAAACCCGCCCGCAATCCGCAGAGCAGTTGACAAGATGAAACATTGCCAGAGCAGGGATATCCATAAGCTAATCCCTGTTGAGTTCCCAAGGTGTAACCGGTTCCATAACTGGATATCGAATTTTATCGAATTAAGAGGAGGCAAAAGTAATAATTTAAAAAATATCGATGTGGATATCAGGTGGCCGATGCAAGACCTGTGAGGGCGAAGGACGTGTTAAAATAGACATGGTGTTCATGGAAGATGTCTGGATTCCTTGTCAAGATTGCTACGACAAGAGGTTCAAAAAAATATTCTTAGCGTCAAGTACAAAGACAAGAATATAGATGATGTTCTCAGAATGACGATTGATGAGGCCTATGAATTTTTTAAAGGGATACCTTCGCTTCGAACCAAACTTTCGTTATTAGTCGATGTAGGTCTCGGTTATCTTCAATTAAGACAACCCGGGTTCTCACTCTCGGGAGGTGAGTCTCAAAGACTAAAGACAGTGCGTGAGTTGACACAAACTTTGGGAAAAGGAGGATCAACGCTATTTATCTTGGATGAACCCACTACGGGCTGCATTTCAATGAAATCGTGCGCCTAATAAGTAAGAACTCCAAAAAACGTCGCCCAAAAGAAATTACCTCAAACTGGTCTATATCTCGCAGAGCTTTTGTGAGCTCATCGACTGTTAACGATTCACGCGTTTAGAAGAGTATCTTTGATAACTTTAGCCACATTTTTCGCTGAGAAATTTTTTGAAAGCCCAACACTTTCTTGACCCATTCGGCGGAGCATCTCTTTGTCTTTTATAACTTTCATCGTCTTTTCTTTTAAATCATCAATATCGCCAGTTTTGAAAATTAAAGCATTAACTCCAGGTCTCGCGACGTCATTATTTCCAACGCATCCCACACTATCAGAGGCTAAAATAGGTTTTCCAAAAAATGTTGCCTCGATGACCGACATGCCAAAAGGCTCCTCACTTGAAGGCATGCATAGAATGTTGACCGCATTTATGTAACGTCCGATTTTTTCCTGATTCACGAAACCCAAAAAACGGATCCAAGGCTTCAAGTCCGTCTCCTGAACAAGATTTTCGAGCTCAACGGCTAATGAGCCGGAACCCATGAAAACCGCCCCTACATTCGCACCACTTTTTCTTAGTTGACTGACTAGATAGATAATATCAGTGGGTCTTTTTCGCTTTATCAATTTTCCTGAGAAACCAATCAAAAATATATCTGAATCAAATCCCATCTCTTTTCTTACCGATTCATTTGTATTTTCTTGGCCTGCTATGGCCTTTAACAAATACTCATCTTCAACCGGCAAAGTTGCCCTCGCAATTTTTGAGCTTGAGACACCGTAATAGTGATAATACTTTTCATTGTTTTCCCCTAAAGAAAAAAGTATATCAACTCGGTTAAAAAACAGTTTCAGCACCATCTTCTTAACGATCCTCTTCCAAAATGCTCTTTTATGCAGAAGAGTAGAATCGCCTTGGAAACAAACCTTATATTTTCGGAATGGGTGGAACACCAATTTCCATGAAGCCAGCGAAGTATAACCGAAACACCACACATAGTCAGGACGGAAACTCAAAACTTCTTCCATTAATTTTGGAGAATTAACGTTTAAAAAAGTATATCTAGTATAAGGCTCATTCGGACTAAGAACCACAAAAGAATATTTAGCAGTTATTGCATTACTAAACTTTATTTCAGCTAAAAAATCTTCATCCCAAGATGAAACCATTCCGTGATCAAACATATAAATAACCTTGAGATTTATTTCTGGCATTTCACTCAGGCGATTAAAAAGTGGAGCGGCATGTTGGGATGGATGAGTAAGAAAAATGCAAAGTTTGCACGATTTCATTTTTCAAGATTGTATTCAATTAATAATAGGGGTTCAAATACTATGTTAAGAAATATTTACGAACATGTGCTGTCTTTTAAAGTGGCGGCTAGTTCCTGGACATACTGTTCTTTTTTTTTCAACGCCTTAATTATGATCGCCAACATGACTCGACGTATTAGAATTGTTTCAGTAATAATTAGTTGGGCGTCACTTATTAGTTCAGTGACTAGAAAAGTTTTGACCGAGAGATTAGAGAAAAACATGTAAGAGGCAATCTCAAACGTTTTTTTCTCTGCCTTCCGTATACTGACCACTTCCGACTTGTGCTGGGTTTTTAAAACCGCACAACACAACTTGTTAGACAGTTTTATTCGCTATAATTCTAAATATCGATATTATCTGCTCGGCCAGAAATGCGCCTTTGTGCTGCTTATCCGTTGGAATCCTAGTTTGAGCTCAAAGGCTAAGCTCGGATTGTTTTTATTTTCGGTGGGTCTTTTCAAGAAATTAGTCTTTGCTGATTCAATCGCGCCTATGGTTAATCAAATACCTGATCCCTTTGAGTGGGCTTTTAAAGAGGTTCAAACGGGACCGAGAATTGGTTAGGCTATGGAATAAATTGACCGTTTGACAGTTAGGAGAATTAACGAAGAGAGAATCATAAATGGCTTTGAAAATTTAAGCGCCTGGTCCTCTATAAGGCTTTGCAATTTTGGAACTTTTGCATCAGACCAACCTCTTAAAAAGCCCACTCAAAGGGATCAGGTGTGGCGGAGAGTCATCCACAATATTTTTGGGTTTTGATAAGATTAAAAAATTGGACTGTGTTTATAACTCAGAGCCCCTCACACTGAAACTGAAAACAAAATTTGCGAGTTATATAAAATCGAAGAGATGCTTAATCCATTATTTCTAATCATATGAATGTGCTGCTCAATTCAAAAATGAATCAATTGATGCGGTCTATATTGATGGAGACCATTCTTACGAGGGTGTCAAAGAAGATATCATGCTATACTATTCCAAATTAAAATACGGCGGGTTTGTTTGTGGGCACGACTATAGCTCGCCTTGGTCTTCGATTATCCAAGCTGTGTATGAGTTCGTGATCCAAAATAACAAGCAGCTTAAGACTTTTAAGGATTCTAGCTGGCTAATCTGAAAATAATTCCCAAAAAAATTTATCAAATGACACTTTCTTCGCAAAACAGACCTATATCAGGAAAAAAAATTTCTATTGTCACTGTGTGCCGCAATTCGCAGGCCACCATTCGCAAAACCGTCGAGAGCGTACTTTCTCAAGACTACAGTCCGCTCGAATATACCGTAATTGATGGAAACTCCCAAGATCATACTCTTTCAATTCTCAAAGAGTACTCAAGTCAGCTAAATCTGATTTCGGAACCAGACAAGGGTTATTATGATGCCGCAAACAAAGCTCTGAAAATCGTAACTGGAGATTGGATTCATTTTTTAAATTCTGACGACTTCTATGAGAATACATCCACATTAAATAGAACAATCCCCTACTTGAAAGCTGAAGCCCTCAACTATGGTAGTATTTCTCGGATTCTTCCCAACGGCTCGAAAAAAAATCTTCCCTTTAGATATGACTCAAGATGGCCTTGGCGCAACAAAAAGTGGCAATTCTGGTTTACGACTTCTATGCTCCACCCCAGCATGATTATTTCGAAACATATTTACGAAGCAATAGGCCAATATAGTGTTAGGTGGCAGTTTTCATCAGACATAGATCTCATTTTAAGGATACTCAAACAATTCCCTCTTAATTACGTCCCAGAAATGTCTGTCTCAGTTTTGCAAGGGGGGATGTCTCAAAAACATCGAGAAAAAACAGCTGTAGAATTTGCCGAGGTCACTGCAGAACACGGATTTCCGAAACCCTTGGCGCTTGCCATCCTCAAAATAAAATTAAAACTTCTTTGGCCGGCGATCGACTTTTTCGACGAAAAGAATACCAAACAATTCTTAAAGAGGCTAACTTAGCAAAGTGAAGTGTCACTTATTTTTTATAACGACTCTAGGGCTCCTATGTGGCTACCTTTGGTGATGGGATTTGAGTAGTCATTACTTTAATACCTGATCCCTTTGAGTGGACCTGATAGTGGTAAGTAAGAGGGGGCTGGGAATTTAAATCTTAAGTTAGTGATAGGTATTTGTCGTAAAATCCGGATTTGAGCCATTTGCTTAAGTTCCTTAAAAAACAATCACACTGCTATTGAGTGCTCATTGTGATAAGCCATAAATAACATGAGGTGTTTTTGAAGCCTCTCAGCCCTTTTCGCGATCACCCAAACTTTCCTAGCCATGCGAGAAAGATTATGCCGAATTTTTGTGAGCACAAGGTTAAGTTCAAACATTGGGTCTTTGATGTTTTGAGTGAAGATGAAGGCTACTTTGATTAGCATCATAGTTTTTAGCGGAGTGTGGTTTAATTAAATAGTTGATCGTTATCTTTGTCGAGGATAACGCGAATATATTCGCCTGAGCTTGGGGCGAAAAGCCAAGTTAAGCCAACGGTCACTGCGTGAGGGCGAGTTTGATACTGAAGATTGAGGTTCAAAGAGCGCCCTAAGCGTTGGGCCCAAGCACCATAAGCTGAGATATTACCCTCGTTATTAAAACCATCCTGTTGTCGACTGTATTTTAATCCAAGTGAATATCCGAAAGTTTCAAAGTATTTCGAACCGGCAACGGTAGCGGCCCATTGATCGGCAAGAGATTTTCCTTTGGGTTTAAATGGAAAGAGAACATCTGCTGCGAATGTCCATTTTTGGGGAAATCCGATGCCTGCGCCGAGGGCAACCTGTTTTTCTCCAGCGAGATTGTAGAGAGATCCTCCTAACCGCAGTTTCCGAGTTAATTTTAATACGGCTGAAAGATCTGCCTCTATGGGGTCTGCGCTGTTTACTTCTGGTTTTCTTGCAGCAATTCCAAAGGCCAATTTCCAGAGATGAATCGAGGCAGAGCCAAAAGCCCCGTGAAGAGCTGCCTTATTTTGATAACTTCCTGTGTAGCCCGCATTAAAAGCCCAAACATCATTCGAATAACCCAGCGAGCCCAGATAATTTTGGGAAGAATTTGCGTTGAGCGGTGGCGAGTACCTAAGGGCGATTTCGGTTCTCCAGTCTAAAGCCATAGCAGCGGGATTGACTAAACCCGCAGTGGAAAAATTTGGGAAGAGAAAACCAGCCGGAAGAGAGGCTGTGGGAAGGGCCCAGCTTTTTGAGACAGCGATAATGAACGCCATAAGGCAGAGAATTTTAAGGTTCATTTTCGACATAGTTAATATGGTATTTCTGTTTTAAATATTCTTCGATCTCTAGAAAAGTTTTTGGGTCATTTTCATCCTCTAACCAGATGAGCTCTGAAAGCTGTTCCGAGTTTGCTTCTAACTTACTCCATAGCTGATCTGCTTTTGTATGACAAAGTGTTGGAGGTACGTGGGAATCAATTGAGGAGGAACGACTTACAGTAAAGATATCAGTAGAATCGAGTGAAGCGTGGCCTTGTTCCCGAAGTTTTAGCAGGGGAGAGACATCAAAGCCCTTAACAGCCGGTAGGCCAAGCCAAAAACTAGGAATCATAAAGCTTTTCGATAGTGCGGTTTCCGTCAACTCTAGTGGAGATTCTATTTTTCTTGGACTCCAATGAACTATCTTGCCTTCGCTGGTAGTTTTTAATTCAGTGGCCGAGTCGAGCCAAAGTGTTACATTCTCCAGAGGGAAAGAACGATCGTTGTCAGCAATGGTGATGGTGTGAACTGAAGGTGAGCCCACTGTAGCGTTGGTGACCGCTCCAAAAGTAAGAATGATGGTCTCATTACCTTCAGCAATGTTGTCGTCGACAAGACTAAATGTAAAAATGTATCCCGTATACCCAGCATTGAGGGTGACTGTGCCGCTACTGAGATTGTGGTCAGCTGGCTTAGTAGCAGTTCCAGTCACTGTGTACGGTATCGAAACGTTGTAAATTGTTGGATTGGAAATGACCATCAGCACATACACTGTGCCCGCGACTTCCGAGACTGCTTGGGCTGAAGCTGAAAAGCTGAGAGTGGGAATGGGGTCATTATTTGTAATAGTCACCGTATAGGCTGTGGGTGTTCCTAAGCCGGCATTGGTAGGAGTGCCCAGAGTGAATTGGGCAGTTTCATCTGTTTCATAAGTTGAGTCATCAGTTACTGAAAGTGTCAGTGTAGCCGATGTTGCTCCTGCAGGAATGAGGATAGGAGTGCCGGTTCCCGAGTTCGCTCCTGAGGTCCATGACAAGGTATAGTCTGTTCCTAAAGTTGCAGTACCTGAATTGGTAAAAGGAATCGTCGTAGTGAGAGCGCTTGCGGCACTTAGGTTGATTGTTAAATTGACTGAACCAACTCCTTCAGATTTTGTTTGGCTACTGCCACTAAAATTCACGGTGGGAATAGGATCGTTTTCCGTGATGGTAATAGTTTGTAAAGAGATGGCTCCTAGTGCCGCGTTGGTAGGGGCTCCCAAAGTTAAAATAATAGTTTCATTTCCTTCATAAATAGAATCATCGACAAGGGTGATAGTTTTTGTTGCCGAAGTTGAACCCGCAGGAATTGAAAAGGAGCCATTGGCTAGGTTGTGGTCGGCAGGATTATTGGCGCTACCACTCACGGTATAAGGCACTGTTATGTTTCTACCACTCGATGCGGATAAGATGATTGTAGCCATCACTGTTCCGGCAGCTTCGGAAACTGATTGAGTAGAGGCTGTAAAAGTAACGCTGGGGGTAGGGTCATTGTCAGTGATGGTGACTGTATGGACTTTGGGAGTTCCGGAAGTTCCGTTGGTGATAGTCCCCATCGTGAGAACGACTGTTTCATCGTCTTCATCAAGGGAATCATCAACGACAGTGAAGGAAAAACTGCCGCTCATGCTTCCAGCGGGAATAGTGAGAGTGGTTGCAGTTAAATTGTGATCTTGTGGGTTTGAAGAGCTTCCTGAGATCGTTACCGGTACCTCGACATCAAGGGGATAAGTTTTTGAAAGGTTCACGCCCACGGTGACTGAGCCTGCGGATTCGTTGACCGATTGATTGGCTAAAGAGAATGTCACGGTAGGAAGATTGTCGTTGTCAGCGATGGTTAGAGAGTAGGTGGTGAGATCTCCTAACATAGCTCCCGTGGGCTCATTGAGAGTTAAAATGATGGTTTCGTTAGCCTCGATACTTAAATCGTCGATTAAATGGATGTCGATGGTGCCGGAAGTTTGTCCTGCGGGTATTGTGAGGCTAGAGTTTGAGATACTGAAATCGGTTCCAGAAGTTGCTGTCCCTGAAACGGTGAAAGGAATGATAGCGGTTTTATTGGAGGCATATTCTAAGTTGAGTGTCACAGAAACTGTTCCCGCCCCTTCGGAGACTGTCTTGGTAATTTCAGCGAAATTGATATTGGGAGATTTATCTGCATCAAGAATCGTTAGGGTGTGGGTTTGGAGACCAGAAGCCACTGCCCCTTGAGGTTCGCCGAGAGTTAAAATGAGTGTTTTGTCCCCCTCAAAAGCTAGGTTGTGCAGGAGAGGCACTTTGATTTTTGCTTCTCTTTCTCCGGCTGGGAAAACTGCAGTTCCATTGGCCAGTTGATGATTCACTCCGTAAACAGCTGTACCTGCCACGCTGAAAGGAACTTTGATTTCGCGGGAGCTTAGAGAATCTGGAGAATTGATATCATCGAGACCAATCTGCGAAGAACGATTCAATCGGAGGGCTATCTCAATATTGCCTTCAACTTCGCTCGCGGACTGGCTTTCAGTCACAAATGAAACCCTTAAAGTGGAATCGCAAGCACACAAAAGTAAGAGAGCAAGAAATTCAATGAGCCTAATTAATTTCATTGTTTTGTGATTAGTGAAGCTATGAGTCTAAGATTGGAAAACCGTTATAATCCGCAGCTTTCATTATAACTGAGTGGTGACAGGAAAACTATTTTTCAGAGGTAATGATAGCGCAGAGCGATAACTTGTGAGAGTTAAGATTTTAACAGAAGTTACTATAGAAAAAATGATTCAGTTTTCCCAAGAAAGCTGCGTTAAACTGAATCTAACTCATCTTGGTGTTCTCCTCGGTGAATGTAGCAAATTTTTTGGGAGGGTTTTTCTGAAACGCACTCTTGTCTTCGTGGGCAAGTCAAACAGAGCTTCCCCGAAACTCGGTGGCGCTTTGTCCCATTGGGAAGTGCCGTAAAGGGGAACATGAAATGTTTCTCTGGCCAGATGTACCGATCGCTTTTTCGGTCGTTGGTAAATTCACTTCTAGGAATCTTTTCTTTGGCTGTGTTGTGCGGTTTTAAAACATAAGATCGAGTCGGGGAGGATTACCACAAATCCGCTTCAACAATATCTCCATCCTTTATTCCAGCCAAAATCTCAACTTGACCTTCCGTTCTCAACCCCAATTGGACCCCTCTCTTTTCAAACTCATTCGACTTAGAGGCGACTTTTCTCGTTTCGCTCTGTAAAAGCATTACCCATGCTCTATCGCCGGATACTTGAACTGCATTCCAGGGCAAAGCTAGGGCGCGTTTTGCGGGTCCGTCTTTTATTTCAACTCGCGCAGTAACCCCTACCGGGATAGGCTGCCCTTCTTTTTGGAACTCTACCCCCACTCTAAACAAACCCGTTTTCGGATTCGCAAAGGAGCTAACCTGCGTCACAGTTCCATCAAAAGCAATCGTACTGCCTTCAAGAAGAACCTTTGCTTTTTTTCCTTTTTGAATCTTCACCACCTGAGTGTCCATCAATTCGGTCCATGCCATAAACCTATGTGGCTCGTCTATTTTGGCTAGCAACGAATCATAATCTGCCATCAAATGTCCCCTCATTTGTTGGGGGTCTACAATTAAGTAGGAAACAATGCCAGAGATCGGAGAATAATAGTTAGCCCCTTTTAATTTTTTTTTAAACTCCTCCAAATCGGCTTCAGCACTTTTCAGTGCAGTGTCTGCCATTAGGGCCGTTTTTCTCGCTTCTAGAACTGTGACTTGATAGTTTTCAGCTTCCACTCTTGGAATAATATCTTTGGCAGCGAGGTTATTCATAACGGTCTGCTTTTTCTTGGCGGTTTCGTAATCGAGATTCGCCTGCTTTTGATCTTGAATGGCTGAAGTGACTCTAATATCAAGTGACGCCTTTTCTTCCTCCATGTAACTAATATCTGAAGTTGCAACAAGCTCCCCTGCTTTCACTTTTTGCCCCACTTTGACCTTAATCCCAGTTAACATCGAATTAGCTCCAACTTTAATAAGCTCACTTTTTGCAGGATTAATAACTGCTGAAGTCATTAAATAGGGTTGGAGCTCTCTCACTTGAGCTTTAATCCACACTTTTGATGCGAAAACATGGCTTGAAATAAGATTTATAAGAAGCACGGTTGAGATTTTAATAGAATTCATGGTTTGCACCGATATTATGCCGCTTTGGCAATCTTATTTATTGATTGATTTTTCTGACTGAGCTGAAGGCTCTTTTTGATCTGCTCGGCAAAACTATAGTTTTGCTGACTTGAAATCCCTAAACTTGAAATAATTTGCGAAATAACAAGTTCATTTTGCTCGTGACTAAGCTGCTGAAGCAAAATATCTACTCCATCGACAAAGCCTATTTTTCCAACTGCCCAAGCTGCCGAAGCCCTCATTAAATTATTTTTATCACTGAGCATTTCAAGAAGCTTTTCTACAACTTTCTCAGGATCGAAAGGAAGTAAACCTAAAATAGCATTGGCCCGCACTCTGTTATTGAGATCATCCAACCCCAGCTTGAAAGTATTTACAGACCGTGTGCCAACATCAGCTCCCAAAAGCCTTAAGGCGTCGAGACTGTTTGCTCGCACTCTAGCATCTGAATCACTAAAAGTATCATTCAGTGGGATTTCATATGCCACGTCTTTCCACTCGCCAACAACTCCAACTACCGAGGCTCTAACTCGCTCGTCAGAGTCCCGCAAAAGAGGAGTAATATTTTCTTTCTCTTCTTGACCCCAAACCTTTACATTTTTTCTTAACATCGTAACTGCCGAGAATCTTACCCAGCCATTGGAGTCTTTTATAGCGTTCCACCATTTCGGAATGGCATATTCAGGGCTGCTCTTTTCAATCTGTCTTACAGTCTCAGCCCTAACTACAGCCTCGGGAGAACTTAACAATCCATCGAGCAATTGCTCTGCTCTGGCACCGCTCCGACTACCCAAAGCTCTTGCGGCTTCCATGTAGCTCATCGAATTATTTCTTTGGTTTATTAGCAACTCCATAGCTTCAGTTGCTGCTTCATCAGCTGTGGGAGCCAAGGCTGCCACTCGCCACAATTTTGTGATAAATTCGGTTTCGATTGAGTTATGCTCAAGCTCGATCCCCTTGGCGAGTGTTGGTCTTGCAACCAATTCATCTCGAACAATCAATCCATCAACTATAAAAACTATTCGTTTGCCATAATTTCCATGCTCCGGGGAGTGTGTTACCTGAACCACGGTCTGGCCATCCCTGTTTAAGTCCTGCAAAATCCCCATGATGTCATTTCCGGTTTTCTTGTCCAGCGCACCAGTTGGTTCATCCGCAAAAATAAGTTTTGGATTCGTAACGAGAGCTCTTGCAATAGCTACACGTTGCTTCTGTCCCCCCGACAACTGATTGGGAAGATTTTTGGCTTTATGCCCTAGCCCCATCTGCTCGAGCCTATTCATTGCTCGTTTTCGTCTTTCAATCGGGTTTACCTTGGCATAAATGAGAGGGAGAGCAACATTTTCTAAAACTGTCATTCCGTCTAGAAGATTAAAATCCTGAAAAACAAACCCAATCACACTATTTCTAAGATCAGCCAATTCCGAGGACTTTAAATCGGTGACTATCTTCCCAGCGATCTTGTAAAGCCCCGAAGATGGAGAAGCAAGACAGCCTAAAATGGAGGAGAGGGTCGATTTACCCGACCCACTAGGTCCCATAATAGATACAAACTCCCCTCGCCCAATCGTCAACGTGATGCCTTTTAGACCTTGGAATTTTTTGCCATCAACGAAATATGTCTTTGTAATGTCGACCAATTCAATCATCGAATCTCCACTCCCTCAGGGAACTCTCCTAGTGCAGCTCGAAGCGATGTCCAAAGTTTCTGTAGATCGACACGAGCTGAGATTTCCGTGATTCGAGTCCCTGCCAGCTCAAACTGAAAGTCCACAATATTTCTAACATTCGACTCCCCAGCTTTAAATTTTAAAAATTCAGAGGCGATCTTTTTTTCCGATAATATTCGGGTAGATTCACTATTTTTGAGTCTTCGTTTTGAGATTTCAACATTATCAAGAAGCGCACTTAAATCGCGCCAAATCTGATTATTGATATTACTAAGGGCCATCTCAGCTTTGTGAAAGTTCAACACAGCCTGCCGATAACCAAATTTGTCTGCATCATCAAAAAACTGATAGGCAAAAGACAATCCAATTTCATACCCCATTTCACCAAAATGGGTTAGATTTTTGAATGCGTTCGAAAGATTATCGGATGTTGCACCGTAGCCTGATGTCGCTTTAAGATCGAGAGCTGGCATCCGTTGAGAGTTAGCGTTCTCCAGAGCGATTTGAGCTTTTTTCATGGCAATATTGACATTGAGAAAATCGGGTCTTTTTTTCTTTGCAATCGAAATGGCCTCATCTAAATTTAATTTTGGTATTTTCGGATCTTTGTAAAGTTCCTTTGGATCAGGGAAAACATCCTTTTGATCCACTAAATCATAAGCCAATTGATTTCTTAGGCTGGCTTTTGCAGTGTTAAGTGACGAACGACTAGCCAAAAGTTCAACTTCGGCTTGGGACACCTGCATTTCAACTTTGGTTCTTGAAAGCTGGTCGGAATCTCCGAGTTTTATCATCTCGTTGATATCCTCAAGGAGCGCCCTAGATGCTTCTAAGGTCCGCTCTTGAACTTTGCATCTCATCTCCTGAAGTAGAATATCGTAAAAAGAATTTTCGGCTTGAGTGAGATTTGAAATTAAGGAAGATTTAAGAGCTAAATGAGCAGAATTCAGATCGAGATCGGCTGATTCTCGAGCCAATCCATTTGAAAAAAAGATCGAACCGCGCAAAAGAGAAAAGGTAAGACTAGCCTCTGCTGCTGCATTTGCGGTTTGTGAGCTAAGTGATTGAAATATACCATCATAATTCTTGGTTAATCCTAACTTGGGAAAACTAATTTCATAACCCAAACCAATATCAGTCGTTGCACCAAAACTCAGCCCTAAGTTAAGAGTTCTTGAAGACGTAAGAGCATTAGAAACGCTCTTGCTCTGAGCCCATTGCCCAGTGAGAGTTGTTCTAGGTACAAACATTTGGGTAAAAACTAAATCGCGGCTCTGCCTAGCGATATCGAAGTCAATTCGTGATTGTTTCAGATCAATATTCTTTCCCAAAATGGATGAATAAAGTTCATAACGGTCGATCGTTTTTGTATCCTTGCTGTAAAGATTTTCTAAATCAATGGGTTTGAGTAACTCCTGAAAGCGGTTTGGTTTTCCAAAAATAGATGAGCAAATAATACAAACTGCAATGAGATGTATATTAGTTTTTTTCATGGGCCTTTAAAAGTTTGCTGTGTTTGGAATATTTATTCCGATACCAATACTTTGTCTGTTTCAGTTACGCCGGACAGAATCTCTACTTCGGTTTCTGTTTTTAACCCTACAGTCACAGGAACTGTTTTGTTTGTACCAGCAATTCCTCGAGTCACGACAAGATATTCTTTCCCTTCCAGGTATTTCACTGCCGAGATGGGAACACAAAGAGCATTTTCTTTTTCAGCGTAAGTAATTGAACCCTCTCCTGAAAAACCTTCTTTCAGGACTAAACCATTCGCATTAAATGCTATACCCATATTATACGTCTTGATACGAGAGCTGTTGTCATTGGCATTCGTGCTGATTTCAAAAATAGCACCACTTATTTCCTTACCTGGTGCTGTGTCGAGCGTTACTTGTGCTTTTTTACCCAAACTTACTAAAGAGAGGTTGTTCTCTTCCACCTGAACCCAAAGTGCAAATGTTTTCGGATCAATAATACTAAATACTGCTTGGCCCGGATTGACTTCATTGTTACCGGTTGAGATATCCCAAAGTCCTTGAATGACACCATCTTGTGGGGATAGAAAGTTGCTGGCCCTAAGTTCATTTTCAACTAATTTTATTTCTCGCAGAATTTTTTGCGTTGCAACCTCTTTTGATTTCAACTCGTTTTCAAGGAGTTTGTAATCTTTTTGGGCCTCCTCAAGCTCTTTCATTGCAAGAATGCCTTTTTCTACGAGCGAGCTCTTCCTCCCGAGATTTCTTGCGCTTTGCTGAAATTTTACTTTTGCACTTTGAAAATCGAGATTTTGAGATTGAAGAGCCTCTTCCAACTCCTTTTTTTTCTTTTGGCTTTCACTAGTGTCAACTTCAATTAGCAATTGTCCCTTTTTCACCAAATCAAAATTCTTGATATGAACTTTTCCAATCTTTACTTTTTTATCGGAGCGAATTTCAAGGCGATTGGCTGATCTCACTATTCCTCGCCAAGTCAGTTTTCCCTCTAAATGACCACGCCGGACAGGAATTTCTGATTCTTTCTTAACTTGTTCATTTGAATACGATATTTCACCAATCGTTAATGTGAAAAATACGAATACAGCAATAATAGTGCTCATTTTTTTCATATTCATGTCCTTAGTGCTTCATAAGGATCAAGTTTTGATGCTCTTAGTGCAGGTAAAAGCCCAAACCCCACTCCAATTAACATAGAGAAACACAGAGCAAGCACTAATGTTGAGGGAGATACGTGTGCTTTCCATTGGCCCATAAGAGAAGCCACATGTTGCCCAAACAGTACACCAAACAACACTCCGAGCCCGCCCCCTACCACACATAAAATGACTGCTTCCAAAAGGAATTGGATTAAAATATGAGAGTTGCGGGCACCTACAGCTTTTCTTAAACCAATCTCTCGGCTCCGCTGCGCAACACTTAGAAGCATAATATTCATAATTCCAACTCCACCCGTAAGAAGACTCAAGACAGCTAGCGCTAACCCCACCAGATTCTGTTTCTCCCAGAGGTCTTTACTTCTCTCTATGGCCTCCCTTGCATCTGAAATTTGGATTTCTGAATTCATGGGGCCGCTCAACAGATTTTGAATCTCGATTCTTGCTGCTGGTGAAGATTCCTCATTTTTTAAAATTACCGAGATCACTTTATTTTCGACTAACTGATGAGAGTTTATTTTAAGTGCTGTTTTCGGTGAAAAAAAAATCGATCGGTCTACAGTGTCTGCTTGGGAACCTCCCTTTTCATTAAGAACTCCAATAACTTGAACCAGATAGGCAGCTTGCTCTTTATAAAGATGAACATATTTTCCAATAGCTGTCTCTGCTCCAAAAAGCATCTGCTTTGCTCCGGCACCCAAAACAGCTACCAGAGCTGCTTGGCGATTATCGGTGTTGTCGTAAATACGGCCCGATTTTCGGGTCAGATTAAACTGGTCGAAATATTCGCTTTCGGCCGCCATCATCTGAGTTTGAAGGATTCTTGACCCATATCTTAATTCGATTCCACCTATGACTGATGTTAAAGACGCAGCCTTTATCTGAGTCGAATACTTCTTTAGAAGTTCGATGTGTTTAGTTTGAAAACTACGCATCGAGGAGTCAGAGGAAACTGTAAGTACGTTTGTTCCCAATTTTTTCATCTCTTCCCGAATATAATGCGCCGCACCTTCACTACTGCTCATCGTGGCAATAACCGCACCAGTACCAAAGACCATTCCCAACATTGTTAGAATGGCGCGCAATTTGTTGGTTTTCAAATTGGTCAAAGCCAATTGAAAAAAAGCTACGGGTGAAATCATAGGAGTTTTTGAGAATTAAAAAAGAAAGTAGACATTTTAATTCTATCATTTAACCCACAAGAAACAAACACTTGAATAACTTGAAAAGAGCGGGGCATTACAAACTAAAAATGTTTCGGTTTTAGAAAACAAAAAGCCCTGAGAACTGAAATCTCAGGGCTCTTCGTATCCAAATGCCGGAGCTGGTATTAAAATCAGGCTGTCAGCTCTCCCTATTTTTTACCGAACTTGTCCCAGCAACCTTTCGCTGCGGTATCGTGAGCAGCTTTATTGGCGATCATTTTGTCATCACGAACTTTGGTATAAGCTGGGAAATAGAGACCGAGCCTAGTTCCATATGCTTGGGCATTTTTTAGTGCTGAGTCGATACTTACCTTCTCAGTTCTAAATGCAGTTCGAGCAGCTTGGTCAGCAGTTGATTGTGCCTGGCCAGCATCATCTAGACACTTCTTAAGTTCCGCCTTTTGATCTGCAGCATTACTTGCAACACAACCCTGAAAGCACTTAACTTCATTGGTTAAACAATCTAGGTAAGGTGGGGGAATTTACAAGAGGTCGAGGCGGGGGTGTTCAGTACACGAAACACTTTTTGGGTTATTCGCAAACATTTTAATGGTTTATCCAATTGTGAACATTATTCCATAATACATTCACAATTATGGCAAAATTCCTTCAAAAACTTTTGCTAATTTTAAGACAAGGAAAAGGAGACTTTGTCTGGTGTAAGGGATGCGCTCTTACAACTAGAACAGAGTAAATGACTAGAATTAAAACTTACTTAGAAGGAGAACGTATGAGGTTTATCAAAAATACAAAATGGTTATTCTTGGTTGGGCTACAAATATTATTACTTTCAGGGACTGTGTTTGCGGAAATTGTATCCGTGCCCATTACTAAGCTAAAGTTTGAGGTTAATATGAAGCAAATCAACCGGGATATGCAGGACTGTTTAACCAGAAACAAGATTTCGGACGAGCAATGTCAGGCCAATGCCCAGGTTAACGAATCTAAGGCTATAGCCGACGCCGTTGCAAAGGCCTCGAAACTCCGTCCGGATAAGAAAGCTCTAATGGAGGCCGCAAATAGAGATTATCAGGCCGCAGCGTCGGTCAAGGTTCAAGAGTGGCGCGTAACCTCCTGTCCGATTGGAGCTATGGCTGGGAAGGCATGTCGTGATGGAGCCACAAATAATTTGATGGACAAGATAGATGCGGCGCAGAAACGCTTTTTTGACAAGGTCAATGAAGGATTAAATAAATAGGAAGTTTGGGACCCACTCCGACAGAAAACTCTGTTCGGAGTGGGTTAGATAGTGGTGTCAGTCTCCCGCCAAGCTTAAACGGAACGGGTCATCCTTACCCCCACCGTTTATTTCAATGTCAAACATAGATGTTATCTCTTTTATTTATTGTGCTGTCTGCGCTCGTTCGACAGAGTTGACGCAATAATTTAAGTCAGGTTTTAGAGATGAAAATTGGCAAAGTAGCTGATTTTCCGGCCTGGCTCCCAGTTCCATACTGAATAGGAACCTACATGTGGTAAAAAGGAGTCCCCATGTCGCAAGAAGGATCACCCACATTCGTAACGAAGAAACGTCAGCGCCGGGGTCCGGAGATGGTAGCCCACTTAATTTGGGAGGCGGAACAAGGGGCGAACGTGGCTGAGATCTGCCGAGGGGAAATATTTCTCATACCTGATCCCTTTGACTGGGCTTTTTAAGAGGTTCAAACGGCAACAGGAATTGGTAAGGCTATGGAATAAATTTGCCGTTTGACAGTTATGAGAATTAACGAAGAAAGAATCATAAATGGCTGTGAAATATTTAAGCTCTTGGTCATCTATAAGACTTTGCAATCTTGGAACTTTTGTATCGGACCAGCCTCTTAAGAGGCCCAGTCAAAGGGGGCAGGTATTAAACAGCAGGCCCAAAAAAATGAATACTTGTTTTTCATACGATTCCTCCACGTTAATTTATTAAAATAAGCGGAGTTTTAATGCGGCCTATCCGCTGTATTGACTCCACCAACGTACCTCAAGTTCCTCTTACCCTCGGTGCACTACTTCAATGAGGAAATCCGTCTCTTTTTTTCACAAATCTTACAAAATTAATAATCTCAATAATTTACCAAATATCAACTCAAGACTTACCCGATTGGTACTCACAACGATTTTTACCTGTTGAATTTTTGTCCCTGAGCTCTTAAGTGAAAATTCTATGAGCCCAAAAACGTTCCACAACGCCAAGGTTTGGAAGGCTGGTGCCGAAAAAATCTTGAAATGCTTTTCTTACACTTCCCTTGAGCTCCGGCATCTCTTCCTGATTCCAATCGTCTCCACAGATGATACTTCCAGTTTTTAGATGAGGGATCCAAGCCTCAAGATCCTCTCTGACAGATTCATAATCATGACTCGCATCTATAAATAAAAAATCGATCGGCCCATGGGTCCATCTCCGAGCAACTTCTTTACTGAGTCCGCGACAAATAACAAAATTGTCACAGCCGTAACGCCTGATATTGGATTTGAATTCTTGAAATACTTTAGACTCCTTCGTCTGAATCACAGTGGGGTGGTCAGGCCCTTCTAGAAAACTACCTTCCCAACTATCGACACAGTAAAGCTTGCTGTTCACTACAGACGCGGCTCGTGATGCAAAAACGCTAGAACGTCCCTTCCAAGAACCCACTTCAACTATTTTTGAACCGGGTCGGACATTCTTTACTATCTCAATAAACAAAGCAGCACATTGACGAGCAGAGCCACCACCCTCTATTTCCGGAAGTAAAAATCCAAAAAATTCAATCAAACGCCGCCATTCTCGGGGGTCATAGTGTGTCGGGCAATCAGCAATGAGGCTTTCAAAAAGGTCGCTGCCAAAACCATTATAACTGTCAGCCGTCCCGCGATGTAGACTCAGGCGAACTAGTATTGGCTTGATGAAGGGTTTAGACTTTTTCTTAAACTGATTTACTAAACCCAAAAATATCCTTCTAAAAATCTGAAACGACGAGACTGGGTGAATAAATGGCTTCCATTTTTTTGAATTCAGCATTTCAATAGGCCAAGTATCATCTACAGCCACTACTTCGAATTTCATTTCACGTCCGAACAAATCTTTCTTTTCGTTGATGAGTCGCTTAATTCGAGCGGGATCTTTGAACTCTTCAGTGTTATTTTCTTGATGGGCCAGACTTGAAATTTTCTGAATAATGCCGTCGATATTTTGAAGATATGAAAAATGCCAACCACATGGAAAGGGTGTAATCACTGCAGCAGGAGAGCACCTCAAAGTATTACCGCTGATATTGGCTTCAGTTAAGACACTCCCTTTGAGCATTTTTGGCATTGCCCACGGATGATCGATCAACTCTAAATTGATTGAGTAATAGAACATTCTTAGCCACACTCCAATGACGAGCTCTTTTTCCATCCTCTTTAAAAGATACGGCCATTGTTGCCTGCTCACGATTTCATCTACATCAGAAAGGTAAATGACATCATTCGCCTTAAAAGAAACGGCATTTAAAGCGGCTTGCCTCTGCATGGACTCGTTGTCCCAAGCTGACTTTGGATTTTCCTGTAGCTCGGCATTAACCAAAATGATCTTGTGAGCATATTTCTTAAATCGAGGATCCTCTTTCGAAAAGAGGAGTTCTTTTTTTTGACCAGCATGATTTCTGTTTCCCTGCACCAAAATAAAATAATCAACAAAGGGATCATGCTCTGCTAATCGAACAGAAAGCAGATCAAACTCATTAAAAAACATGAATGCATCGTAGACTGCCATAGCTGCCTCTATTTCAGGATAAGAACCCAATTTTATCCCTTCGAACTAAATATATCCAGCTTGAACTCTCTTGAACCACCGACGCATTTGACTCTGAAAGCTTTAAGCGATTAAATAGTGTTCTATGCAACTACTTCTAGTTTTAATCCTGTTATGGGGCCAAGTGGTCGTGGCTGATGCGGTTGAACTCCCATGGCAGCAAGAAATTTCAAATACTTCCTCGGGTTTCACGGATCAAGAAGCAGCAGGAAAAGTCCGTTACTATTTGCAGCAAGAGCTCAAAGATTGGAAAGGTCTTTGCGAAGTGGGCGGTGGAAAGTTTCGTTCTGAGTTCAGCAAAATTCACTGCAATGAATACTATCCCGAGTGCTGGGAATGCAGTGGAACTGCTACTGCGTATTGCGATTAAATAAAACAAACTTCTTTTTGCTAGGACTCAAGTAAACGCTAAATTTTTTGATCGCTCCCTCTGTATCCGTACGAAAAAGTGCAAAATCAATTGAAAAGGCCTTTTCTGCTTGGCTATCAATTCGAAAAACAAATCGTGTTACGCCTAATTCGGGATGAGCCTCATTAGGGGCAATTACAGTGGGCCCGTCAAGTAAATGTGCTGTTTGCGGTGGTAAGGGCTCAGCAAATTTCCAAGTATCGCCTCTTTGGAAGTCTGTTTTGATATTAATTTCAACATCTCCCCCTAGAACAATTTCGAGCGGATTAACAGAAATATCTCCAGTCAACCAAAGCACTCTTTTGTGGGGGGTTCCCATCGAATCCAAACATGGTAATGTTGCAAGGTGCTTAGCGCCCGCAAGAAAAAGCTCTTTCAGTTCTACAGATTCGATCTTTCCTTCGGAGTTGGCTAAAAACCTGGCTGTAAAACCAGCATCGGCTACATTGGCACTTTTACAAAACAACGCAGCCCCTGACTCTCCATTTACATTTGGGTGCGAACAGACAAGCCTGCCAAACCTCAAAGGTTGTAATCCCTTAAAAGCTTCAGCAGTGTGCTCATTATCCTCTAAAAAAACTTGATAGTTCGATTCGCTCGAAAGACAAAACAGAGCAAATGAATAACTGGGCAAATAAAAAACCGTAATTATTAAGCTCGACAATAAGAATTTCATTTTCGTACCTCTTTTCACAAAAAACAAAATGCAAAGGGTGTTCCGAATCTCGCAGCCTTTTGGCAAGCCCAGCAAGTTGGAACTGACTCTAAGCTCTGCTAAAATAATGATGTGCAGATGCTTCAAAACTTCCTTCTATTCGGCCCTTACTTTTTCCTGCTTTGGACAATTTCCGATTGTCTTTTTGCTAACAACCAAGACCCCAATCTTATTCTAAGATGCCAACCTGCCCTTAGACTTCTCGTGAAAGGAGCAAAACAAAAAGGGGCAGTCACTGATCCCTCTAAAACCATCTCAGTTGAGGAGACAGTGCCCACCATGGTTGGACAAGTAGACACGGGAAAAACAGACCGAGCCCCTGTTTTCAGCCGAATCACACCCGAAAACATCGAAGCTCTTTTTACTCATGTTTACAAGCCTGAACAAAGTTCCGATTTACTGGGAGCAAAGGGTATTCTCTATCGAGGAGTCGACGGTGAATGGAAAGTGATGATGTGGCCGACTGGACAAGGGGCTCGAGGCAATAGCATTCACCATCGAGATGCTGTGGCTTCAGTTTTAGCGCATGAAGCTCAACTTTTGGAAACCCTAGCTCTTGAGAAAGATTCTGTTGGGGTTTTAGCCCTACAGCAAAAGTTAGCTGAATTAGCTCGAGAGTTGTCCCTAATTCGTAGAAGCGACTCTTTCTCTGCAGAGACACTTGGGAAATTCAGTGGATTTCAAATGACCGCTCGGAAGAACTCAAGAACCGGAAAGCTAGAGATATTATCGATTGATTTAGATTCTAGCCTGACTACTGCTCAGGTAAATGAAAACATCAACCAAACAACAGAATCTGTTAATGAGCTTATGGGCACCATTGCTTCTGCGATCGACCCCATGATTAGACCTCGAACCTATCGGATTTTTAAATCACAACGTGCTAATCTCAGAGGAGAAGAGCGCCTCGCAGCACCCGAGGGAGCTCGTCTTGAGGAACTGGTGAAGTAGTCAAAGCTGCTCTACTCAATCACAGGAATCTGCTCAGGTGCATGTTTTTGCAGCACAGCTTCTGCAAGGGCCTTAAGATCTCCACTGGATGTTTTGTACTCTTTGGCTGCAAGTTTCACGGCCTCGGACGGAGCTAGTCGCTCAAGGGTCTGCAACAATTGTTGTTTTTGAATCGAAGTAGTTGCACGTTTAGCGTACGCACCTAATACCGTATCTACAGCTGCTCGATGAACTGCTGGAAACTGACTGACTCCGGGTGACTCTAAGAACCCAGCTGCATACCCGGGTCGGCCGTACCGGTCTGGAGTCAAATCAGCGATTCCATTATTTTTGAGCCAACTCAAAACAGCCGCAGTGAGCTTAGTAGTTTTTCTCTGACTCTCGAGTGCTTTTTGAGCTTCAGGGAACTCCTCGACATTTCCAGAAAGAACTGAAGCAGCTTGCTCAATGGGTACTGAGAACTCTCTCAATTCAGCTGCACTTCGAGTTGCTCTGAGCAACCTCTGACTAAAAAGAGTAAGTTCTAAAGCTCTTTCTTGAGTTGCCTTTTCAGATTCAGTGAGCAATTCCCCTCTTGTCAATTTCTTCTCGACGACTCTCTCCACTTCGGAAACAGCTTTTCTCTGCGTTTCGACATGTTCTTGCATTTTGCGATTAGCGGCTACAATGTCAGTTGTGATTCGCTCGATCTCTTGAACTCTATTCCACTGTCCTTCAATGATTAATTGATTCAATCTCTTTTGCCCCTCTTCAATTGTTTTTAAGGCAGTCTCTAATTCCTGATTTCCCCTGACTGAGCCCTCTAATTCTCGGACAGCTTTAGTAGAAGTTTCGAGCCTTCCTACCCTCCACTTAGCAATGTCTTCGATTGTTTTGGGGTCCGCAGACGAATATTGGTGCTCTAAGCTCCTTAAAAGGCCTTCGACGTGGTAATCCACCGATTCGCTCACTTCTTTTTGTTCCTGTTCACTTAAACGTTCTTGAGGTTTTTTCTTTTTGAGTGCCCGATATTTTTCTTCAAACTCTTTTCTAGCCTCTTCTCGATACTGTTGAATGCCTTTCGTGAGCAAGCTTTTTTGTTGCCCCTCCATTTTAGAACGCTCTAAATAGCCCCGACTGCTTCCCCATCCGATATAAGCCGCTGTAGATAAGTGTTCTAAAAGATGTTCTCCCACTTGCTCTGGAGTCATGCCAGAGAGACCCGATTTCCAATGTCTCCCCCAATGAACAGCCTCTTTGGCAGCGAAATCTGTGCCCATAAAACTGAGCGTTCCTGCTAGCTGGTTTCTGATTCCGGGCTGGCTGAGGCCTGCTGCACCCATGAGGCCATTATTGGCACCAATAGCGGCACTAAATGTAAGTCCTGAGACTAAGTTCTCTTTTGCGTCCTCCAGAAGAATTGAAGCTACTTCCGCTGCTGGTGACACCGCTCCCAAGGGCTTACCCTCCATCTCCGCTTTTTGTCTTAAAGCCTCCACTCTCTCTTTCCAAGCGTAGGGCCTGAAATAGTAATTTTGTAAATTACCCAAGACTGAAGCAACGGGCATTTCTGACCAAGGCTTGCCGCCGATGAGACGCTTTCCTATTGCTCCCGTCCCATGTCCAGCCCAATGTAAATTTGCAAAAAATTGCGCACTTCCTAAATAGCCATTAAACTCATCCATGTTAAAAACTCTGTCTGTTAACCTTGTCATTAAGTTATTGGTGTAACCCAAATCTTTGGTCGACTCGACCAACATATCAATATACCCGTCTCCGTTGAGATCGAGCTCTTGTTCTATATTCCACTCGAGGACCGCTTTTTTATACTCTTCCTCATTTTTGTCTTTACCTTTAAATCTTTCTAGTTCATCAGGATGTACTTTGTGTTTTCGCCAACCTGTTGGATTGTCAGGGTTGTTTTTAGCCCACTCAATGCGTGACTGGATGTAGCGCTCTCCGAAATATACATTGATTAACTCCCCAGCAACTTTCGCTCCAGAACCAATTCCCTGGAAAACGGCCGCAACTTTAGCTCCATGCTGAACTGAGGCCGGAATGGCTTGAACACTTCGAATAAGAGCCATTGCACTTTTTGCGGCAATTCTCTGCTGTAAAGTTCCTTTTACTGCCAAATCCCCTAATTTAGCCCATTGTGCTCCTGCGGAGAGCCCCCTTCCCAAGGGGCCAAGAACCGGAATTGAAGCCGCTGCTATAATAGCATCTGAAATATTGTCGATATTTCGCGTCTGAATTTCCATTGCGGCATTATCTGTTTTCATTTTTTCAGATCTGATTCTAGACAAAACATCATGAGAATAGTCTTGAGCTTTCATGTCAGTTCCCGGAATTGGGATTGAGCCCGCACCATTTATAAAATTGTCAATATGACGAAGAACATCATCAATTCTTCGGGCCTCAACTTTATCAAGTGATTGATTGGTATCCACCAAGGCAGCTAGTTCTGGATCATAAAGATGAAGCATATTGCTGAGCATAGCATCGCCAAGATTTCGCCAAGCTCTCCAAAAGCTTTTCATGTCTTTCTGGTTTTTCAAGTAAGCTGTTCTTAGTTGTTGAATAGCGACTAGTCTGCCCTTGAGCTCATCTTGAATTTGTTGGATGGGTTTAAACTCGTAAGAAAGCTCCAATTTTCCATCGCCTGCGTCTTTATACAAAATTCTTGCAGCCGTTTGGTCCGAAACCGGGAACCATTTGTGCTGAGCCTTCTCATTGGAAGGAAGATTGTTAAACTTTCCTATCTCATCAACTTCAAAGCTAAAACGAGATTTTTTTGGCGACACACGAAAAGCCAAGGCTCTTCTAAGCAAAGCATCTTCGAACGCTTTTTGGGGTTCTTTGGGTGGAAGGACGATCTCGATTCCGTCTTCAACTTGGATGCGAACTGCGATGGCAGGTAATTTTTTCAAAACGCTCAGCAGTTCTTCTTTGCTGGTCAATTTGGCATTCGGTTGAATCACAAGTTCATTCGTGACAGGGTCATAAACGAGCCCCATCCCTTTGAGCCGTTCAATTGCGTTTTTCAAATCTGAGCTAGCTACAGGAGGAGACTTCATTGCAGGGGTTATGTTGCGACTCACTTCGGGCTTTAACTGATCTTGGCCTAGGCCTATTCGGACGTGTTGAGTTGCTGCAGAATCGAAGGAAGCTTGCGCCTTTTTAGGATCTGCTGAAAGACTTATCGGCATTTGTTGTTGACGATAAGCCCTCACCAAATTGTCCTTCAACGCTAAGACTCTTTCAACCACTTCCGGACGGATTGTTTTGTCCTTTGACATTTCCTCCACGATAGAATCTAGTCTTTTTTGGGTTGTATCAAACTCCTTGAGAGCCTGAGGAAAAGTTGAAAATGATGGTGGAGTTTCATCAAATAAATGATCTAATGCGGCTTGAGACAAAGGAAGTTCAGCCTGTTCTGGATAGCCCGATTCGGTAAATAGACGCTTCATTTCAGCCATAATCATTTCAAAAAGTTTCTCTCGCTCCACTGAGCCTTTTTGGTATGTTGAATACGCGGTCAGCCGAATGGCCAAGTCGGAATCGGTGTCCTCCCCAATCAACATGAGGGCTTCAGAGACTGCATTGAGTTCCGAAGCCCATTCGTATTTGGGTTTACTGAAAACCCAAGGCTTCATTTGGGTAGCCAATCGATAATTGATTTCTCTCTGCTGCTGCTTCAAAGACAAAGCTTGATTTAACCTTTTTTGCCCCTCTGGATTCAAAGACGCAAAGGCGTCGAGCTCCTCGGCGCTAGGCCTATCCTCTTGTGGCTTCGGTAAAAATCTGGAGCCGATGGCAAATGCCTGAAACTCGTTTTGCCTTGCTAGGTGTTTTCTAGTGATCGGTGCAAAAAAGGCCTCTTGTCTTCGACTATCTCCTAATGGGTAAAATAGGCCAATGCGATCCAAAAACTGTTGAGGCTGACGACTCAAGTTCAAACTTTTGTCGGGGCCTAAATGAGATTCTAATTTGGCTTGAGCTTCAGTCCACTTTTCTTTTTCACCGTTCGTCAACTCTTCGCCCGCGAGATATTTAGCTTCGACAGCTGCCATCGTTCTAAGGTATGGATCAGAAAGTTTTCGCTCTAAAATGACCTGTCTAAGCTTTGGGGAAATACCAGTAAGCTTTCCTAGATACTGATGGGCTTGTTTTAAAACCTCTTGTTCTACTTCAATTTCACTACAATTCTTTTTACCCTCACAAATTTTGCTAAGAATTTCTTTCTCTTTCTTTAACTCCGAAAAGTAGTAATGGAGATCATAATCACTTTCGTCACGTTCCTGTTTATCTCTTGAAGTCACCCCCTTTAGGCCCCATTCATCGAGCAACATGATCCCTAATAATTTTGCACGATCGGCTTCGCTCAAATCTTTAAAGTTCGCTTTAGAAACCCGATCTCTAAAATCATGACGGAACTTTTCATAAGCTGCATTGGCCTCTTTTGACATGTATTTGTAACTTCCCATTTCATCAAATAGATCCTTTAATTCAGGAGCTTTTTGAGTGACAAACCCTGCAACCGATTTAAAAAGTGAGGGGTTTTTCTCATCGAACAGAGCCTCGACGAACTTATCTAGACGTCCCTGATCAGAAAACATTGAAAGACTTTCTTTTTGAGAGTCAGAAACAGAAAAAGAGTTGTCTTTTGCCAAGTGGTTTAACAAGTCTCTATAGATGGGATCTAGTTTAGAAATTTTGAGCGCGACTTCGGCATTGTAGGGCAATCCTAATTTTTTTGAAAAAGCTTCAATGGCAGGGATAGATTTTTTAAGCTCTGGATTTGGCTTTGCAAACAAGTCGACTCGGCCAGGATCTTTTGAATCATCCGTTCTTAGAGCATCACTCACAGCTCTTTTAAGTCTACCACCCTCAGGCGTATTCCATAAGCCATGCTCAGAATGGGTTTGAAGAATTTCTTGAAGCTTATTTGCAGCATCTCGAAAAGGTGTTCCCGATTTACCTTCGAGGGGGTTATCTCTCTCTTGGGTGCGAAGTTCTGCCATTCTTCGAGAAACGCGCTCTGCCATGTTGTCTGATGGATTTTTTAGCTGAACTTGAATTTTCTCATCACAACGGTAACGTGATGCTTCAGGAGAATTAAATATCTCTTTTGCTACTTTAATAAGCTCACGTTCGCCACCCTTGATGGCTCTATCTTTCCACAATCGAGCCTCATCGCCTTGAACTTTACGCCCAAGAAAAATTTCGTAGGCAAAGTCGACGCCTTGTGTATTGCTAGGACTATCGGGCTCTTCAGCAACTTTTCTGGCCTCTTCGCTTTGCCGTATTTGCTCTACCGCTTGCCAGAGATCTACTTCATAATTTTTCACTTTCTGAACCCATTCTTGAATTTTGGATTCGTCATCGCTCCCTTTGTTACCTTTCAAAAACTGCTGATAGGCCCAAGTGATAACGGGAGTGATGTTATCCATAGGGACCGGTGTTATTTTCCCAGCCAAATTGGAAGAGTCATACACTAGGTTTTCGCTTTGTAAGCCAAGAGCTTCAGCGATATTTTGTCTGGCTGTTTCTAAGTGTTTTATATCTGCACTGTTCGAAGGAGAAGCTTTGAGCCTTACCGAATCGGTGATTAAATTTCCAAGAACAGGATTTACAAGATACTGAAAAGTGTTTTGATAGGAGCCGGCTGTGAAATCTTCGTAAAAGCTTAAAAGTCCTCGCTCACTATCTTTGAGCTCTGCCCCGTCTTTTCCCTTGAGCGAAATCACTTTATCAATTTGTTCTTTGAACTCTGGAGTGAGAACCAATTCCTTTTTCCCAGCTTCTAGGTTTTCTTCATTGATCTTGGTCTGATTAAAAATCGCGAAAAGAAAATCTAGAATCTCAGGATTGTTTGCATGTGTTTCCTGAAGTGTTTTAAGATCAGAAACGACTTTCAACATCACCTTGTTTTTGGCCCGCTCCTGAGCCTGTTTTTGAGCATCCCCCGAACACTCTAAACCAAATTTTTTCAGCTCATCGCTCCCGAAATTTGTATAGTCATTCAGCTTTTTGTCGTTCGATTCCAACCACGTCTTAAGCAACTCAATGTTTTCTCTTTTTCCAACCTTTCCCAATGAGCACAAAAAAGCTTCCGACAAACCTCGACGAAAATCGGAGTCGTGAGCCGCTTTGTAAACCCACCCTTTAGGATAATGTTGCACATAACTATGGCCCGAACCGGGGCTCTGGCCGTAATTGCGAGAAGTCGTGGGAAGGCTGTACTTGGTTTCCGTGGGTCCCCAAGTGGCTATTCTTAAAATGGAGCGCTTTTTTGTGCCCTTAAGATTAGGAATTTGGCTTTGATCAAAAGATGCGTCTGACAGAGGAGCAAAGTATCTGCCAGTGGCGGTCAGAAAGCTCGAGGGTTGTCCGGACAGTGGATTAGATGGGCCATAAGTTTTGTAGAAATCATCAGTCGAAGGACATTTTTCTGAGAACTGAGCTCGGGGTCCTTTGTTTGACTCGGAAGGTCGGGAATGAACGGTACGATCTTTTTCGTCGGCCCAGAGATTTCTGGGAAACAAATAAAGGACACTTAAGAAAACAACTGTGCTAAGAAAAAAAAGAACTTTTCTGAAAGTCGCTCTCAGGTTCGTCACTTTTGAGCCCCTAGATTTTTTGAATTATCCATCACTTTAAACTTCATTTTTAATGCCGTGTTTCAGACTGTGAAAACTGCCAGTCTTCAGGGGTTTACAACCTCTTTTGTAAACCATAAATCCAAGCACTGTCTTATCGGTGACGCAACGTCTAAACTTTAAGCTAAAATAAAGCTAAAAACAGAACTCTCATCGTGGGGAAATTGATCATAGTTTGGTTGTTTTTAAAGCCTGCTCTGTTAAACTTAAAAGTACTAGAATCAAGCCTTAATCACCGGAAGAGGAGAACATGAAAAACTATTTCATCTCAATCACTTTGACAGTCGCGTTCCTTGTTTCTCAAAACTTGCATGCAGTGCGCGAAGAGAAAAAAGAATCTAAAGAAGAAGCTGTTAAACGAATCGAAGCTTACAAACCCTCCCAACGACTAGGGGCATACGAAGCCAAATTAGGAGCTGCTTCTGAAAAAGCCGAGAAAGAATTCTGGAGTAAGAAAATTGAAGAGACCAAGAAAGAAGTGGCCTTCTGGGCTCGCGTCAATAAGATCGGAAGTGCAGCTGCTTCTGCTCCTAACACCGAAGAAAAGAGCGATAAATCTCGTTCGTCAAAAGGAAGACAATATCGAGAAAGCCACGAAGAAGGTCCAGCTAATATCGTTGGAAGAACTGTAAAAGCTTCAACCTCTGTCGAAGAGAAAATGAACCAGTTACGAGAGCTCTACGATCTACAAAAAGATGCTCCTTCCAAAGAGCTTTTAGAATCGACTTTCAAAGAGGTTAAAGGAAACAAAGAAGCTGAAGAAGGTTTTAACAAACTGCTCGACATCATGGTCGAATCGAAGGGAGATCCTGTTAAGCTCCTTAATGGCATAGCTCAATTAACTAAAAAAAATAAGCTCGATGCAAAAGACACTTTAGAAATTATGAGAGCCACCTGCCCTGACCGATGCGTGAGTAACAAAGGAGCTTGTCGAATTGCAGCACAGCTTTGGAGACAAATTGCAAAAGTTACTCCAGCTACTCTAGCCGGCATCACTCTGACAGCATTCACTCTAGAGGGGCTCTCAATTATAGAGTCCCAAGATGGAAAACAAAAAGTAACTCTGAGTTTTAAGCCCATCAAAGATCCAGACGGGGAACCAGTAACTAAAGAGATCGTTATAGATGATACCAAGCAGGCTGAAGAAGATTTCCCAGCTACACCTCAAAAAAGTAGCTAAGCCATTTGTATTTAATCGTAAAACCCCAGTCGGTAACGGCTGGGGTTTTTTGTTTTTATACCTGCCCCCTTTGAGTGGACCTGATGGGGGTAAGTAAGAGGGGGCTGGGAATTTAAATCCTAAGTGAGTGATAGGTATTTGTCCTAAAATCCGGATTTGAGCTTTTGTTTAAGCTCCATAAAAGATAATCACACCGCTATTGAGTACTCATTGTGATAAGCCATAAATAACATGAGGTGTTTTTGCA
>Ga0214923_10001509_pt1 | contig 32939 bp, 26 predicted proteins | sample LL1510_MetaG_FD_177993 | JGI IMG/M metagenome (GOLD analysis project Ga0214923, IMG submission 177993) | Freshwater microbial communities from Lake Lanier, Atlanta, Georgia, United States - LL-1510 | ecosystem: Environmental > Aquatic > Freshwater > Lake | place: USA: Georgia | collected...
CCTTTTGTTGTTTTGAGGGTTTCCGCCATGAGCTTTCTTTCGACTTCTTTTAATGGCAAACCAATCGGGATTGTCATTGTTTTAGTTGTTTTGGATGCGGTGATTTCATGGGGGAGCTGCGAAAGATCTAAGGTGTTTGAGCGATTCAACACCACCAATCTTTCCATTAGATTCTGGAGCTCTCTGATGTTTCCAGGCCAATGATAGTTTTCGAGGGCGTCGATGGCCTCTGCTGTAATCAGCGGAACCTCGCGACCATTCTTTTTTGCTGACTCCTCCAGAAACTTAGTAACCAAAACGGGAATGTCTTCCCGGCGATCTCGCAAAGCCGGCATATGAATGTGAATCACATTTAACCGATAATAAAGATCCTCGCGAAACTGTCCCTCTTGAATTGCTTTTTTGAGGTCGGCATTGGTGGCGGCAACAACTCGAAGATCAACTTTATGGGTCTCCACCCCTCCCAGGCGCTCAAACTCGCCTTCTTGAATAAGGCGCAGGAGCTTGCCCTGAAACGCCATGGGCGCAATTCCAATCTCATCTAAAAACAAGGTTCCCTTGTCGGCTAATTCTACTCTTCCTTTTTTCTTTCTCTTGGCATCGGTGAATGCGCCTTCTTCATATCCGAAAAGTTCTGCCTCAAGGAGGTTGTCAGGAATAGTGGCGCAATTAATTTTAGTAAAAAAGTGGTTGGCGCGGGTGCCGTTTCGGTGGAGCCATTCGGCCAACAAACCTTTTCCGGTGCCGCTCTCGCCATCGATCAAGACCGTCGCTTGGCTTCGCGCCGCTTGTTCAGCTGTTTCCATCACACGAGCGATGGCGTCCGAGCGCCCCAAAATTTCTCTTCCTTCGCTAAGAGAGTGCTGCGCCAGATGTTCCTTTAGATCCCGGTTTTCCGTCACCAGCCTTCGTCGCTCCAGCCCCCGATGAACTGCTCTTAAGATTTGGAGACGCTGAAGGGGTTTAGTGACGAAATCGTAAGCGCCTTTTTTCATTGCCTCAACCGCCACCTCAACCGTTCCGTAGGCAGTCATTAGAATGACTTCGATTGAGGGATCAAGCAATTTAATAGCCTCTAAGAGATCGAGGCCACTCCAATTTCCCATTCTCAGATCCGTAATTAAAATGTCTGGGGGGCTTTTTCGTAGGGCCGGCAGCGCTTCCGAAGGATCCTGATGGATCGACACCTGGGCTCCATCGCTTTTCAGAATGCGTTGAAGCGATTCTAAATTTGGTCGCTCGTCATCGACGATAGCGACTTTGTAAGCTGTCATAAGCTCTCCTAAACTGGAAACTGGAAGATAAAGCTCGTGCCCTTGCCCACTTCGCTCTCACATTCGATCGCTCCGTTTAGCTCCTCTACCACTTGTTTCGTCAGCGATAGACCAATTCCGGTTCCCTGGGTCTTGGTTGTAAAAAAGGGCGTGAAACTTTTTTTTCTGACTGAAGCACTCATGCCACATCCTGAGTCCTTGAAATGAATTCTTGCTGTGCTATTTCGGAGCTCCGTTCGCACTTCGAGTACTCCCCCTCGAGGCATGGCCTCCTTGGCATTTTTCACAACATTTACAAAGGCCTGTTTCAGCCTTGCACGATCGCCCCGCACAAACAGCTCTTCAGGCCACAAGTTGGTTTTGATTTCGATTCGATCATCGGGGTTTTTATCAAAGCTTACGATTTCGTTGATCAGCTCGTGGACAGGAGTCATTTTGGTGTTCTCGATGCCCACCCTAGCTCTTACCAGGTGCCCCTCCGTAATTTGATTCAATCTTCCAATTTCTTTTGAGACGGCAGAAAGCGTTTCTTTCACCTCTGAAGAGGCGTCTTGCAACTCATTTTCGATCCAATCAATATTGAGCGAAATCGAATTGAGCGGATTTCTTATTTCATGAACGACTTCCGCAGAAAGCTCTCCCACAGCAGCAAGTCGTTCAGACTTTACCAGCTCCTTTTGCTGTTGTTGAATTTGTTTGTCTCGCTCTTTGAGAGCCGACAGCATCCGATTGTATTCCCGGGCAAGAACAGAAATTTCATCTTGGGTTTTGGCATCCACCTTGATTGTTTGGTCGAGATCGCCATCCGAGATTTTTTTTAGCCGGGCAATTAACTCAGGAAGAGGATTCAACACCCGATAACTGAGCCCCAGCGCCGCGCCCCCAAGAAGCATGACAGCGGCGGCGAGAAAGAAACTTGCAATCAGGTTTTCTTTGGCCTCTTGTTGCACTAAGCGAGTGATGGTTTGGCATTCGTCCTCTGCTCGTTTTGAAAGAGCCATCAAACCGCCCCGAATATCTTCAAGCCCCTTTTCAAAGGAGGTCTTGTCAGTACTTTTCATGAACGCTTCGAATTGCCCTTGAATTTTTTGAAGACGTCTATAGAGATCGTCGGCGCCCGCTTCCGTATCTTGGTGTTCCGCTAAAAGCTCCGCTGCTCTCGCTAGTTTTTTTTGAATGACAAATGGATAAAGGTCTCGCGCCATTCTTGAGATCACTGGGTTTTCTTGCTGGTTCTGGGGAGAGAAATAGAACCGTCGCATGTCATCGGATAACGTCTGCAGGTGGCTCTGGATTTGAGCCACCTGTCGAGAAAAAGGCATGAACAGATCGTTAACGAGTCCGAGGCGCTGATTTGAATGTTTCATCCGTTCATATTGGTAGAAGGACGCCACCGCAAAGAACGAAATCACAAGCAAAAGAGCGCCCATAATTTTGTTACGGATGCTCATTTTTTAAGGAACTTCCCGAACCAACTAGAACACGTATCGGAACGTGCCACCATAAGTGGTATTACCACCCGTGTAGGTTGCTTTTGTTACTTGAGCAGACAAATCAACTTTTCCCCAAACTCCGCCTAAACGAGCAGAAATTGAATCTGGATGGGTTCCGCTTTGAGTAACAGCACTGTATTGAGCAGCACCATACCAGGAGCTACCGTTGTAAACGGTTGCGGCGGTATAACGATAGTTGTTTGCTGAATTAGAGAAATCATCAACTTGGTAACTTCCCTCAAGCGCTAGCCCAGAACTAAATGTATAACCGAGCGCTGCCGTTCCTGTTTTTGTGTTGGTGTCGCGGCCTAAAGTAGTGCTTGCTCCAACCCCCATCACCCACCCTTGTCCTGGCTTTCCTAAATTAACATTGAGTTGGCCAGACACAACATCTTCACCAACCACGCCTGCTTCCAACGAGTGCTGATAAACCCCACCAAGAGTTACTTGTCCCCCACCAAAGACCATGCCGCCCTGAGCGGACATCGCATCTGAAGAGGTGTCTGTATCACTCAATGTTTGGCCCGCACGAGAAACAGCAGCCCCCAAGCCAGCTTGGCCGTTTGCCCAAGCTAGAGATGCCGTCAGGTTCTGAAGCTGTGTCTGGTCCTTTCTTAAGTAGTTTGCTTCAACAGAAGTCGCTTTGTTGAGAGCGTTCTGGCCACCATTCACAAATCGGTTAGCGTCTGGAAACAGAAAGCCCAATCCGCCCCTTAAAACATTTCCGCGTTTATCAGCAAACGCTGGTACCACCATAAGTACAGCCAAGAAAACAACGATTGAGTTTTTCATATGGATTTATCCTCCTAAGGGACCCCTGGTTGAATTTGTTGTTGAAAGTTTTTGAAGAAAATTTTGAATACAATCTTATTTTAAGCCATTTTTGACATTTTGTACAATTTCAGCTGGTCTTTTCTTCTCGGAGTTATTGGCACAGCGCTTCGGGTGCGCTAGACTCTTGGCTATGGGTGGCACGAATCCTTACATTGAGAAACCAAAGGTCGAAAAGGCTTCAAAACCCTTCAAAATCACCTTTGTTAACTTGGGAAAAACAATCGAAGTCGATCCGAATGGTCCCACCTCGGGGACTGGACTAGCTGGAAGCGTCTTAGATATTGCGCTAGCTGCGGGCGTTGATATTGATCATGCTTGCGGAGGAGTCTGTGCTTGTTCCACCTGTCATATTTGGGTGAAAAAGGGGCTTTCCTCTTGCTCTCCTGCAACCGATGCTGAAAACGATATGCTCGATTTAGCTCCAGACCTAAAACCGAGCTCTCGACTGAGTTGTCAGTGTGTTCCAAATGGCCAAGAAGATTTGGTAGTTGAAATCCCGGCGTGGAATCGAAATTTGGTACGAGAGGGCCACTAAGGGCTTTTAGCCCTCCTCAGTAGCGGGCTCAGAGATCGGAAAGGTTTCTTCGGGGCTCATCTCCCCTTCTTGAATCACGGCTTGATAAAAGTTGCTAAGGCTGATGCTAGGAGAGTAATTCCTGACGATTGCGTGGCTTACGTTGCGGATGTTTTCTTTCGCTTGTTCAGTGAGCTTCTGTGTTTCGAGAATTGTTTCGGCAAGGTGCTTGGCCTGCCCAGACTCCACCACCGTTCCTAGGGAGTTCACTCGAACCAAGTCACTTACGTGACTTTGGTGTGGTCCCACAAACACAAAGGGTTTTCCTGATGCAAGAACGCTATAAATCTTAGAGGTGTGGACTAAGCCCGACATTCCAGGGCCCATCACCACACAGTGCAAATCTGCCGAGCCAAAAGAGGCCTTCACTTTTTCACGTGGTTGGAGGGGCAACTGAACAATGTTGGAAAGCTGATTTGATTCTTTAAAAGCAGTTACGTCTTTCGTCCTCAGTCCCGCCCCAATAAACAAAAACACGATGTCTTCGTACTCTTTTAGTTCTTTGGCCGCATCTAAAAGCGTATCAAGCGGATGAACAACGCTGTGGTTTCCCGAGTATAGAACAATGAATTTATTTTCGAGCCGGTGTTCTTGTTTAAAGTCCCGAATAGCACTTTCAACTCCGGAATCATTTTCATTAAAAACAGACCAGGGCGGAACAATAATAACCCTTTCTTTGGGGGCGCCATGCTCAATCACCTTATGCTTCATCCACCGATCTAATACAATGACTTCGCTGGCGTTTTTTAGCGTTGCCTCGAAAATGAAGTTCAAGGTGCGCCCCAAGAGGGATTTTCGATTGAGGTAGCCCACTTGAAAAGCAGCATCCGGATTAATATCCATCAACCACTGAACTGATCGTCCCCCTTTTAACCAACAAAACAACCCGCCCAACGCTCCGATGAGAGGGGGGGACGTAAAGCTAATCACCAAGTCCTGACCCGGAAAAAAGATGAGCTTCCAAACAAGAGAAAGGAAAAACGTAGCACTGTCGATGATTCGATATCGGAGCCGCCGCTTTCCAAAGCCTGTCGAGACCACCCGATGGATATCTACTTCCTGCCATTTTTCGTATGAGATAAATTTTCGGTGGCGTTCTTCGTACGCTCTTTGCCCCGTAATAACCGAAACTGTGTGCCCCTTTTGTTTTAAAGACAAAGCCAGGTCGGCCACCTGCTGTGAGGTCGCAAGATTATCGGGGTAAAAAGTTTGATTGAGTAAAAGGATTTTCATCGGGGTTAAGTTCTTATTATCCCACTTTTATAATTTTCTTTGAACCTTGCTGTTTGGCGCGCTGCGCGGTATATCGGCGCTATGTTGGCTCGATTCTTTTTACTTTGTTTTTTGTGCTCGGCACTTTCTCAGGCAACACCTATTCCAAATTTAGAAGGAACCGATCAAAACGGAAAACCCTTTAACGCCCACTCTCTTAAGGGATCTTACACCTTAATATCCTTCGTTTTTTCGAGCTGTCCCACGCCCAAAATGTGCCCGCTCACGATGAGACTGAACCAGAAAGTCCAAAGGCTTTGGAAACAGAAGATCAAAGCCCCATTAACTCTTTTGATTGTCACTCTCGACCCAGTGGGCGATACGCCTGAGATTCTTAAAAAATATGGGGCTCGGTTTTCTTTGGATGAAAAAAGCACTTTCTTGGTGACCGGAGACCCACAAAAGCTTTCAGATTTTGGCTCCGCTTTCAATGTGGCTGGTTGGCCCTCTGGGAATACCACTGTTCATAATTTAAAAACAATTTTGTTGGGTCCCAACCTCGAAGAGCTGAAGCAATACAAAGAAAATGAGTGGACGCCTGAGCAGCTCATTAAAGATGCTGAGACTTTTCTTCACCGATAGTTTCCCAAAGGTGTCGGAGCATCCAGAGTCCCGGAATCGCCAAGAGCGCGCTGAGCGTGAAAAAGCTGGGCCATCCTAACTGCTTGGCCAAGTATCCCGTTGGGGTTGCTGCTATCGTTCGCGTCAGAGCAAACAGGCTGCTGAGAAGCGCGTACTGAGTTCCTGCTAGTCCCGTTTGGCAAAGACTCATGAGAAGAGCCACAAAAGCGACGCTGCCCAAACTTGCACAAAAGTTTTCGATCCCCACCGAAGCAAACAACATCCAGTCATTTTTTCCCGCATAGTATTGGGCCACAAAAACAAAATTTGAAAGCATTTGAAGAATTCCGAAAACCCAAAGACTTTTTCTCATGCCCCACTTAGCGTAGAGACCGCCGCCCATGATTCCGCCCAAAATGGAAACCACCATTCCAAAGCCTTTGTTAACTAGCCCCAGTTGTTCTCGACTAAAGCCCGTATCAATTAAAAAGGGCGAGAGCATTTTTCCGGCCACTACATCCCCCAACTTGAACAATAAAATAAAAAAGAGCAGCAAAATGGCTCGATCCCGCTTTAAATATTCCTTAAACGGTTCCACCACGGATTGTTTTAGTGTTTTAGCGGGAGCCGCCTGCACCTCTGGATGCGGAGAACCCAGAGCTCCCAAAATTCCTACCCCCATAAAACAAGCCATGATCGCGTAAACCGTTTTCCAGGGAAGCCGCTGAGAAAGAACCAGTGCGACAGAGCCCGAAACCAAAAATCCAACTCTTCCCCCAACGCTCGCAAGAGCGGCACCCATCCCGCGCTCTTTATCCTTCAAAAGCTCAGCGCGATATCCATCAATGACAATATCTTGGCTAGCGCCCCCAAAGGAAACCATGAGCGCCACCAGCGCAACCATCCAGGGGGCGCTCACCGGGTTTAAATTTCCCAGTGCAAATATGGCGAGCGCCAAAAACAGCTGCGTGAGCAACATCCAACCCGCTCTCGAATGTCGGAAAGGAAGCTTAAAATGATCCATGAGGGGGGCCCAAAAAACTTTTAGGGAATACGGAAGCTGCACTAAACTAAAAATCCCAATCGTCGTTAGATCAACGGCTTCGGAGCGCATCCACACATCGAGTGTCCCCGAAACCAGAGGAAGTGGCAGCCCAGAAGAAAACGCAAGCACCACCGTTACCGCCATTTTTCGGCTCGTAAAAATTTGTAAGTAGTCTTTTGCTTTCACTTTGTTTTTCCTAGCTTGTCGTAAGCTTCATCAAGCTCGGAGAGTTTTGCTCGGGCCCAACCCGGTTTTCCCTTTTCAATGGTAATTTCACCTAATCGCTGCCCCTCAATTCCCACTTCAAACAAATAACTATTTCCAACTTTTTTGGGCTCGTTAAAAAAGTCTAACGACTTTGAGCCAATGATCCAGATGCCGGGAAATTCTTTGGCTAACTCTTCGTCTTGTTGCGGTCCCAAATGGGAAAGTAAAACCACTTGGTCTAGTTTTTCTTTTTGAAGGCTCTTCCACACCTCTCGCAATGCCTCTTTTGGTGCTCTTTGTTTTAAGCCTTGGGGTACTAAAGCCGGATCAAATGCCGTTAGCCCCAAAACGGCAATTCTAACTCCCTGCTCTTCCCAAACGGTAAAGGGGGTGAACTTCCCCCCTTCCGAAGTGGATTCCAAATTGGATGAAACCGCTGTGGCTCCGGCTTTTCGTATCAATCCCCAGAAAAAAGCTGACCCCAGCGCAAAATCTCGATCGCCCGGTGAAAACACTTTGAGTCCCATCCGACGGTAACTCTGCGCGATGCGGTCTGCCCGCAGCTCTTCCGTTTTTAGTCGGCTTTCGTGGAGCTTTGGAGCGGAGAAAAAGGCATTCCCGGCATCTAAAAACAGAACACCCCCTTCGTGGCGCAACTGTCGAAGCCGTTTTTCCATTCTGACAATCCCCCCGAGATCTTTTATCTTGCATCCGCAGGGCTCAGTTTCACCTTGTCGATTGGCGGTATAGGCCAGCGTCACTTGCGCTCCCGATCCGGCCATCGAAAGAAGAATGCACACCGCCACAAAAGCCTTTTGAATCATTTAGCTATTGTAACCTGTTTTCTTGCGGTTCGCCCCTCTATCCAGTAGTTTAGTTAGATGCTTTGCCACACCTGGATCGTCTTGGGACTCTTGCTTTCTAGTTGGGTTTCTCAAGCAAAAATCATCGACAAAACCGTAGTATCTATTAACAACGACATCATTCTTGAATCTGACATAGACCGATTTCAAAAGAAATTGCAGTCGAAGGCGTTTCAAGAGCTTTTCGGGGGGGTTGACCCCAAAGCAGTAAACGACAAGATTGTTGCGCTCCAGCTTTTGGTTGAAGAAACGATCGTTGATCAACAAGTAAAGCGACTCGAGCTTAATGCTGCGGACCAAGAGATTGATGCCCAGATACGGACCATCGTAAAAAGAAATGGAATCACCGAAAATCAGTTGTCAGATCGTCTCAAGCAATTGGGAACTAATATGCAGGAATATCGAGAGGGTCTTCGAAGGCAAATTGAGCGCAGAAACCTAATTGATCGAGAGATTAAGCCCTCCCTCGAAGTAACCGAGGAGCAACTCCGTCATTTTTACATCCGACAAAATCAGGGAAACGGAAAAGATCTGCAATATCATTTGGCTCACATCCTCGTGGGAAACCAAGCAAAGGCCATCGCCCTTTCCCGATCTTTAAAAGAGGCGCCCGAAAAATTTGAGGAGGTGGCCAAAACATCATCTGAAGACTCCTCTTCGGCGCCTTCTGGCGGTGACTTAGGCTTCTTGTCTCTCTCGACCCTTTCTTCGGAATTGAAGCGAGTCGTTCCTAAAATGAGCCCTGGGGGGATTACGGGCCCCATCAAATCCTCGGGGGGCTATCATATTTTAAAGCTTCTCGACACTCGGGCATCCGACTTTGCAAGCCTACCAAAAGAAAAGAAGGAGGCTTTAAGAAACCTAATGATTAATAGTGAAGTCGAAAAGAAAATGCTGCTCTGGTTGGAAAGAAAAAAATCTGAGGCCCACATCGTCCGAATGGGAGAAAATCAATCCAATGAATGAACGTATTTTTCGCGAGTATGACATTAGAGGAATTGCCGATACGGATCTAAACGATTCAACTGCTCTTTTAATTGGAAAAGCCATTGGAACCTTTGTCCGGGCCAAGAACGGAAAAACCTTCACGGTTGGCAGAGACTGTCGTTTGTCTGGGCCTCGAATTCGAAAGGCTCTCATTGATGGTTTGATTTCAACCGGCCTTGAAGTAATAGATATCGGTCTCGTTCCCACTCCGCTCCTCTATTTCTCTGTTTTTCATTTGGATACCGATGGCGGTGTGCAAATTACGGGCAGCCACAATCCGCCTGAGCACAACGGCCTAAAGATTTGCGTTGGCAAGACAACTCTCCACGGACACGAGATCCAAGAGCTGAAAAATATAATTAAAGCGGGAAAGTTTGCGGTTGGTCCAGGCTCTTTTCGAGAAACAGATATTAAAAAAGATTATTGCGATCACATTAAAAAGATCGTGAAACAGCCCTTTCCTTTAAAGGTGGTTGTAGACTGCGGCAATGGAGCCGCAGGCGTTGTTGCTCCGGAGCTCTTTAAGTCCCTCGGCTGTGAAGTGGTTGAGCTTTTAACTGAGCCCGATGGTCGATTCCCTGTTCACCCGCCCGATCCCACCGAACCAGAAAGCCAAGAATACTTGGCGGCCGAAGTAAAAAAACATTCCGCCCATGTGGGAATTGGTTTCGATGGCGATGCCGATCGCTTGGTTGCGATTGATGCCACCGGAAGAGCTCTTTTTGGAGACGAGCTACTTGTTCTCTACTCCCGAAGCCTGCTTCGAGAAAACCCTGGAGCAGCAGTAATTTCAGAGGTTAAAGCTTCGCAGCGTCTCTTCAAGGACATTGAACGTCACGGCGGAAAACCAATTTTGTGGAAAACAGGTCACAGCTTAATTAAAGCCAAAATGAAAGAGACGGGGGCGCTTCTCGCGGGAGAAATGTCTGGGCACATGTTTTTTAAAGACCGTTACTTTGGTTTTGATGATGCTATCTATGCGGCTGTCCGGCTATTTGAAATTTTATCTGAATCTAAAAAAACCCCGTTACAGCTTTTACAAGATCTACCGCCCTCTTTCTGCACACCCGAAATTCGGATGGAGTGTGCTGACGATAAAAAGTTTGAAGTCGTTAGCCGCGCAAAGAAGCAGCTGGAATCAAAGGGATACCGAGTGAACCCTATCGATGGCGCTCGGGTCGAATTTGAAGATGGGTGGGGCCTTGTTCGTGCCTCAAACACTCAAGCGGTCTTAGTGCTTCGGTTTGAAGCCACCAGTGAGCGACGGCTAAAAGAGATAAAGAGCGAAATTGAGTCAACCGTTAATCAAATTATTAGTGCGCTTTGATTCGAAAAGAGATCACGATTAAAGGTGCCAGAGAGCACAACCTAAAAAATGTCTCTCTGCACATTCCCAGAAATCAGCTAGTTGTCATTACCGGCCTGAGTGGCTCTGGAAAGTCCTCTTTGGCTTTTGACACCATTTATGCCGAAGGCCAACGAAGATACCTTGAATCCCTGTCGGCCTATGCCAGACAGTTTCTAGAGCAAATGAATAAGCCCGATATCGATTCGATTGAAGGGCTTTCTCCCTCTATCTCGATCGAACAGAAGAACACCTCTCGAAATCCCCGCTCAACGGTGGGAACCGTTACTGAAATCTACGATTTCCTGCGCTTACTTTATGCTCGGCTTGGTGAGGCCCACTGCTATCTGTGCAAAAAGCGGGTCACCAGCCAAACCCTTTCCCAGATTTCGGATCAACTCCTGGCTATGGAAAAGGGAACCCGGTTTTCGATCCTTGCTCCGATTGTTCGCGGAAAAAAGGGCGAATATCAAAAAGAGCTTCAGGAATTAAGAGCTCAAGGATTCACCCGAGTGCGAGTAGATGGCGAGGAAATTAGTCTTGCAGCACCGATCAAACTTAAAAAAAGTTTTAAGCACGATATTTCTGTCTATGTCGACCGCCTGGTTTTGAAACCAGGAGTAGAAACACGGCTCCTGGAGGCACTAGAAAGCGCCACCAAATTAGCTGGTGGGCTTGCGGAAGTTGAGTTTGTGGAGCCGCATTCCATTCGCCTGTATTCAACCCACTTTGCTTGTACCGATTGTGGCGTGAGCTTCCCAGAGCTTGAGCCGAGAAGTTTCTCTTTTAATAGCTCGCACGGCTGGTGCGACGCGTGTGAAGGCCTTGGGACCGAGAGCAAATTTGATCCGGATCTGATTATTCCCAACCCGAAACTCTCCCTGAGCGATGGGGCGGTGGCTCCCTGGGCGGGAAAGAGCAAGGCGTGGCTCTCCCAAGTATGGGAACCTTTATCTGAAAAATATCGATTCTCTTTGGACGTCCCTTTTGAAAAGCTTCCTGAAAAAATAAAAAAGCTGGTTTTGTTTGGAAGCGGCACAGAGGAGGTTGAGTTCTCCTCGGGAAAAGGAAAAGCCAGGTCCTCTTTTCGGCAGCGCTTTGAGGGGGTCATTCCCATTCTGGAAGAGAAGCTGGAGGACGGTGTCGAGGAAGAAGCCGGGGCTGTGCTTTCTGATTTCCTCACTTTTCTCCCCTGCCCCGAATGCCTGGGCGCACGCCTGAGAAAAGAGTCTCTTTCCGTCACTTTGAATCAGAAAAACATTTCTGAGTTTTGCACGGCTACCGTCGTGGAAGCCAAAAAAAATATCGCGGAGTTAAAATGGGGGCCTTCTCAAGCTCCAGTAGCCGAGCCGGTCTTGAAAGAAATCGTTTCTCGCCTCGATTTTTTGGAAAACGTCGGCTTAACCTACCTTACTTTAGATCGCTCGGGGAGCACGCTTTCAGGGGGAGAGTTTCAACGAATCCGACTAGCAACCCAAATCGGATCTCACCTAGTAGGCGTGCTGTACGTGCTAGATGAGCCGAGCATTGGCTTACATCAAAGAGACAATCAACGACTCATCAAAACGCTTGAGCGACTTCGAGATCAGGGAAACTCCGTTTTAGTTGTAGAGCACGATGAAGAAACCATTCAACACGCAGACTATGTCATTGATATCGGTCCAGGTGCAGGCATCCACGGAGGTGAAGTCGTTTATTCCGGATCTGCAAAGAACTTACTGAAGTCGAAAAGCTCTCTGACTGCCAAATACCTCAACAAAGAAATAGAGATTGGCGTTCCAAAAAACCGGCGTCCCACAAAAAAAGATTCCGTCATTAGTTTAAAAAATGTAACGGCCCATAATCTAAAGGGCGTCACAGCCTCTTTCCCTTTGGGTGCCTTTATTTGTGTTTCGGGTGTTTCGGGTTCCGGAAAAAGCACTCTGATTATCGATACTCTTTTGCCCGCTCTCCAACGACACTTTTCAGGAAAGTCTCTGAGTAATTTGTCACTGGGAGAAATTATGGGGCTCGAACAGGTAGATAAGGCCATTTATGTAGATCAAAGTCCCATCGGTAGAACCCCCCGATCTAACCCGGCCACATACACCGGGGTATTCACAGAAATTCGGCAACTTTTTGCGGGTCTCCCAGAAGCCAAAGTCCGCGGCTATTCGCTTGGGCGATTTTCCTTCAACGTGGAAGGCGGTCGATGTGACGCTTGCAGCGGCGATGGCACTTTGAAAATCAGTATGCACTTTCTTCCTGATGTGTTTGTTCCTTGTGAGATCTGCCAGGGCCGTCGCTACAATCGAGAGACTTTAGAGGTTCTTTATCGCGGAAAAAGTATTGCGGACGTTTTAGAGATGTCCATCGAGGAAGCTGCAAGCTTCTTCGATAAAATTCCCTCCCTAAAAACGAAGTTCCAAACGCTTTTGGATGTGGGCTTAGGTTACATCAAGGTGGGCCAAAGCTCGGTCACTCTTTCCGGCGGTGAAGCCCAAAGAATTAAATTGGCAAGAGAACTCACTAAGAGAGCTACTGGACGAACGGTCTACATCCTAGATGAGCCCACGACGGGTCTCCACTTTCACGATGTGAAGAAGCTCGTAGAGATTCTCCATCGCTTAGTTGATCAAGGAAACACCGTAGTCGTCATCGAACACAACTTAGATGTCATTAAGCAGGCCGACCATTTAATTGATTTGGGTCCTGAGGGCGGATTAGATGGGGGACGAATCCTTTATCAAGGAGTTCCCGAAGGGCTGACTCAGATTAAAGAGTCTTACACAGCGAAGTTTTTAGCGCCGCTCTTAAAATAAAAAAGCACCGTAAGGCATAAAGCCCTACGGTGCCTCATTTTCTACCAATTACATCTTTACGAAGATGATAGCTACAGTGAAGAGAACTAGTGTTTCAACGAACACTAAGCTCAGAATCAACTGTGTTCCCATGCCTTTTTGAGCACCGGGATTACGGGATACGCCGTCCATATAGGAAACAGCAATTTTCCCTTGCGCTGTGGAAGCTGCGATAACAGCTAAAGCGATACCGAAAGCGCCAGCAAAAGCTTTTGCCCAGTCTCCGCCCATAGCAGCTCCAGCTGCATGACCAGCTTCTTCAGCAAAAGAGCTGACCGACGACAGCATCAATCCAACTACTAACAACCAGTACTTCTTCACTACATTCATTTTCATTTTTTACCTCCAAAAATTTTAGTGATGGTGTTCCCCTTCATGCCCGTGATCTTCATGTTCAGTGGCCATTTGCAGGTACACCGACGTTAGAGTTGCGAACAGGAAGGCCTGAATCGTACACACAACGATTCCAAAAATCATCAAGGGAACTGGAACGATGTATTTTGCCATCGAACCGAAAACGGTTCCTAACATGTGGTCGATTTGAATGTTGAGATTAAGACGAAGTCCTAGGGTCACAGGTCGTAGAACGTGTGAAATGACTTCAAAGAAAGCAATCGGGATTCCGGCAAGGCCCATGCCCATTAAAAAGTGTTTACAATATCCAACAAACCCGTGAGCGCGAATGCCGTGAACGTTGTAATAAACAAAGCTTGCAAGTCCGAGAGCAACGGTCGTGTAAAGACTGGCGCTTGGGGAAGCGGCGAGAGGGATAAGCCCCATCAGGTTAGAGAACCAAACAAAAATAAAAAGCGTTGCGATAAAAGGAAAATGCTCGTCTGCGTGCGCGCCGAGAGTTCCCTGACACATTTTATGAAGGCTTTCGATCATCAAATCAAGCAGCGTAGAAAGTTTTGCTTTTGGTGAGGGAACAATATAATTAGCAACTCCACCTTTTAAAGCTGCTCTCCCAGCAAAAGAAAGAAGCGCAATAAATACAAACAAAACAAGGGAAGCATTCACCCCGATCCACTTAGGGTCGTGCGAAAGCCCGGGAATTAAAAGCAGCCAAGAAATGGGGCCATGATGTTCCATAAAGTAAGGCCCTGTCTTACCTGCGTTAACCCCAGAATTCAATGGGGATTCTGGGAATTTAACTTGTGACGCGCTCCATTAAAACGCATAACGAATTCGGAATGTCCCAACCATGGAAATCGGAATAAGGCCCCCCGCTCCGGTAAGGTTTAACCCTGTTCCACCAATGGCGTAGGTGCTTCCGCTAGCTCCAGGATCAGTGACAGTGGTCTGGGTAGTTCCATGGCCTGCATTGTAGGTTGGGGTTCCGGCCACGCCACCGGTATAAGTGATCGACTTGTTGATCGTGGTACTAACCGTGGTAGTGTCGCCACCAACATTTACAAAAACCCCCGTTGCCATTCCTATTAGCAAGTTGGGAACATAGGGAAAGTTGTATTCAATGTTGAACCGGGGTCCAAAGCCAAAAATACTATCCACGTTAGTCTGCTTACTAGAAATGTTGCTTTCGTTTACGGTGTAATTACCGGGATTTGTAACATCAGCTACCGTTACGGTTTTGGTGCCACTTCCGTAATATTCGGCAGAGCGCTTCGGCATGAACGTCGCGAGAAAGTCTAGGCTCAGCCCAAAGTGTTTAAATTGATAAAGCCGGTGCTTATAGGCAAGGCCGAAAATATAGGCCCGCGGGTTGGCAACGCCTCCATAGGTTGTTGCCACAGAGGTCGCTGTTAAAGTTGTTCCGGAATAAGTCGGCGTATAGGTTTCTTGCGTATTCTGAGTATCGGCTGTTTTGCTTGTTCCGAAAAAGAACTCCCAGCCACTGGTTGGTGAATTCCAGACTGAATAACTCATGGCAGGACTTGCCAGAACACTCGTAGAAAGCGAGCCAGAACCTCCCAGGGGCAATCCACCTTCAAACCCAATCGAACGTCTCATTTGATACCCATTAAACGGCTCTTGGGGATCATTCAGTCTATCCATCGTTTCTTGGCTGGGGTTGAACATGGGGGCATCTCCAAAGACCGAAATTCGTCTTTTGGGTTTAGCCTTGGACTCAGCAGAAGTCGTCACTTGTTCATTATTAGGGCTGTTTGTTTCGGCAAAGGCGTTCGTTGAAAAGCCGGTTACCGCAAAGACAGCAATAAGCGCGCAAAAGAAATTTAACATTTTACCCCCAAGGTTTTTCTCAAGATTCACGACCTTAAAGAGTCGTGCGGGGCCGGTCAATCCGATTCTTGACCATTGTTTTTATTAAACCGATTGGCGAGTAGAAGGATGTACCAAATGCCAAGGCCCAGACCGATCAACACGCCCAGAAACATGAGCCAGGGTTTAGTTCCCCATTTTTGATCGAGCTTGTAGCCTCCCCAGCCAAGCCCAAACATAAGAATGGCTTTAGTCAGGGCTGCATTGCCCATCACGATCATGATTTTTAGCTTTTTAGGATCAAGCATTTCCAGTTGGGTTTTCAGAAACTGGGGTTGCAGCAGGTGAGCCGCCTTCATCGTCCTTTTCAACTATCTTAGCGACAGCCGCAACTTGTTCGCCCTCTTCCAAGTTAATGAGTCGAACCCCTTGGGCTACTCGACCCACTTCAGAAATTTCAGAAACTCTTGTTCTAATTACTTTTCCCTTATCGGAAGCAAGGATGAGTTCGTCTTCATCGGCGACCTGTCTTACTGCTACGATAGGACCATTCTTTTCGGTAATCTTCATGGTCATAATTCCCGAACCGCCCCTGCCTTGTGTTCGGTACTCTTCCATCAAGGTTCGTTTTCCGTAGCCGTTCTGAGTAACAGTCAAAAGTTGTTCTTTTTGGGAATCGACTTCCACAATAGCCATTCCAATGACCTCATCACCGCCATCGAGTCTCATGCCGGCAACCCCACGAGCGCTTCTTCCCATGGGTCGAACATCGGTTTCTTCGAATCGAATGCTTTGTCCGGCTTTGCTAACCAGAACGACATGCTGGTTTCCGGTCGTTACTTTAGCATCTACTAATGTGTCGCCCTCGTCTGTGGTCAAGGCAATGATTCCCTTCTTCATTGGTCGTGAGAACGCTTCAAGGCTGGTCTTTTTAATGGTTCCGTTCTTCGTAACCATGGTTACAAACCAATTTTCTTTAAATTCCTTCACGGGCAATACCGCTTGAACCCGTTCGTTGGTGCTTAAGTTCAAGAGGTTAACAATCGGCTTTCCTTTTGCCGTTCGGCCGGCTTCCGGAATTTTATAAACTTTGAGCCAGTACACTCGCCCCTGATCGGTAAAGCAAAGAATATGCTCATGTGTACTTGCAACAAAGATGTCCCAAATAAAATCTTCAGCTCGCGTGCCGGCACCCATGACGCCTTTGCCTCCGCGCTTTTGAGAGCGGTAAGTATCCACCGGCAAGCGCTTGATGTAGCCCGAGTAGGTCACGGTAACGACCATTTCCTCTTCGGCGATCAAATCTTCTGTGGTGATGTCTTCTTGTTCTTCAATGAACTGTGTACGTCTGGGATTTGCAAACTTAGCTCGAACTTCATCGAGTTCTTTTTCGATGATGGCTAAAACTTTTTTCTCATCGGCCAAAATACCTTTCAACTCAGCGATGAGAGCCATCGTGTCTTTGTAATCTTGGATGATCTTGTCTCTTTCAAGACCGGTAAGGCGCTGTAAGCGCATATCGAGGATAGCTTTTGCTTGAATCTCGCTCAAAGCAAACTGATCCATCAACTGGACTTGAGCTTCCTGTGGATTCGGCGCTTTTCGAATAAGCGCGACAACAGCGTCTAAGTTTTCAACCGCTTTTTTCAAGCCTTCTAAAATATGTGCTTTTTCTTCGGCTTTCTTAAGTTCGTAAATCGTTCTTCGAGTAACGACTTCTTTTCGGTGCGCCACGAAAGCAACCAGGCACTCTTTGAGCCCCATCATTTTCGGCTGCTGGCGATCGAGCGCCAAAATACTGATCCCAAAAGAAGTTTCCATTTGGGTGTTTTTAAAAAGCTGGTTCAAAACAACTCGGCTGTCTTCGCCTTTTTTAAGGTCGAACACAATCCGCATCCCTTTTCGATCCGACTCGTCTCGAATGTCAGAAATGCCTTCAATCCTCTTTTCATTCACGAGCGAAGCAACATCTTCAATGAGTTTTGCTTTGTTCACCTGGTAGGGAATTTCAGTGACGATGATTCTTTCTCTGTCGCCCTTAAAGTTTTCCATCTCTGTTTTGGCTCTCAGATGGATAATGCCTTTACCTGTTTCGTAGGCTTCTTTAATTCCTTTTCGTCCGTAGATAAACGCTGCCGTCGGGAAGTCCGGGCCGGGAACTATTTTCATGAGTTCCAAAGTTCCAATCTCGGGCTTTGCAATAACAGCTTTCAAAGCATCCACAATTTCGCCCAAGTTGTGTGGCGGAATGTTCGTTGCCATTCCAACCGCAATTCCCGACGAACCATTAATCAGCAAATTGGGAACGCGGGTTGGAAGAACGGTGGGCTCTTTCAAAGAGTTGTCATAGTTCGGAGCAAAGTCGACCGTCTCTTTGTCGAGATCAGCCAATACTTCGTTCGTAATTTTTTCAAGACGAACTTCCGTGTATCGCATGGCTGCGGCGGAATCGCCGTCCACGGAACCAAAGTTACCTTGTCCATCCACCAACGGATACCGCATCGAAAAATCCTGGGCCATGCGGACCATGGTTTCATAAACTGCAGTATCCCCGTGCGGATGGTATTTACCGATAACATCCCCGACAATACGAGCTGACTTTTTGTAGGGCTTGTCATGGGTGTTTCCCATATCGTACATGGCGTACAAAATTCGTCGATGAACGGGCTTCATCCCATCGCGAACATCAGGAAGTGCTCTTCCGACGATCACAGACATCGCGTATTCGAGATACGCTTCGCGCATCTGTTCTTCGATGCTGACTGCTGTCAAATGCGTTTCTGGTGTGGTTGGCGTTTCCATTTTTTAAATCCTAAACATCCAATGTTCTTACTCGAAGGGCATTCTCTTCGATAAAATCTCTTCGGGGCTTGACCTGATCTCCCATGAGAACTGAAAAGACGCTGTCGGCCTCTGCTCCATCCTCGACCTGAACCTGTAAGAGGGACCGAACTTTGGGATCCATGGTGGTTTCCCAAAGCTGTTCTGGGTTCATTTCTCCCAGACCTTTATAGCGCTGAATTTGTAAGCCCGTCTGTCCATGCCCCATGACAGCTTGTCTTAGCGACTCTACATCCTGATACGTGGCTTTGGCTTCGCCTTCGATTAAATGAAACGGCGCTTTACCCAGCTTTGAAAAACTCTGGGCCGATTTCTTTAACTCTGCCAACTGAGGCGAGTTAAGAAAGTCCCACGTCATTTTCGTTGTGGCTTTTAAATTGTGTTTTGCGGTTACGCAGATCGCTTGAAATCCACCATGCTCTGAGTCTGCAGAAATCGTGTAGGTAAATCCAACCCCGCCGTTGCTAGAGGAAGCTTTGGTTTGATAAGCATCTAATTTCTTTTTTAGATCGGCCTCGTTTTTGAGTGTATCGATTGTCCAGGAGTCGTCTAAAGCTACCGTTCGAATCAGTTCAGCATCTGCTTTTCGAGCAAGGCTCGTGAGTGACTGTTGAAACTGACTTACTTTTTTGAAAATGTTTTTTGCGGTTCCTTTTTCAACTTTTTCAGATGCAGCCAAAATATCGAGATCTTCGAGCGCTTGAGAAAGCACAAAGTCTTCGAGCATGGAATCATTTCGGATATATCGTTCCGTTTTTCCTTTTTTAACTTTGTAAAGCGGTGGCTGTGCAATGTAGAGGTAACCCTTTTCAATGACTTCGGGCATTTGCCGGTAGAAGAAGGTTAAAAGCAATGTTCGAATGTGCGCCCCGTCGACGTCAGCATCTGTCATGATGATGATTTTGTGATAGCGAACCTTCGCAATATCGTAGTCTTCTTTTCCAATTCCAGTTCCTAAGGCGGTGATGAGCGTTCTGATTTCGGCAAACTCAAGCATTTTGTCGAAGCGAGCTTTTTCGACGTTCAGGATTTTACCTTTGAGAGGCAAAATCGCTTGGTTCTTTCGATCGCGAGCTTGTTTTGCTGAACCACCCGCAGAATCCCCTTCTACGAGATACAATTCACAAAGTGCGGGGTCTTTTTCTTGGCAGTCTGCCATTTTTCCAGGCAGCCCACCGAGATCCAAAGCTGATTTTCTTCGTGTGAGATCTCTTGCTTTTCGTGCAGCAATTCTGGCTCTGGCGCCTTCAATCGCTTTCAAAGCGATTTTCTTGGCATCGCCAGGATTTTCTTCGAGATAAATCGAAAACCTTTCATTCATTAGGTTTTCGACCAGCCCCTTTACTTCGGAATTCCCAAGTTTAGTTTTGGTTTGTCCTTCGAATTGGGGATTGGGGATTTTAACACTGATAACGGAAGTCAGGCCTTCCCGAATGTCTTCTCCAGTGAGGCTTTCCCCCAGATCTTTCGATAGGCCGGAATTATCAATATATTTATTCACACATCGGGTAAGCGCGGTTTTAAAACCTGCCAGGTGAGTTCCGCCCTCCACCGTGTTGATGTTATTTGCGAAAGTAAAAATATTTTCTTTGTAGCCGTCGTTCCATTGCAAAGAAACTTCTAAGAAAATTCCGGTCGCTTCTGCGTAAAAATAAATGGCATCCGCAAATAATTTGGTTTTCGCTTTATTGAGGTATTCAACGAAAGATTTAATTCCACCTTCAGAGTGAAATTCTTGAGTTTTTTCCGAGCGCTCATCCGTCAAAATGACTCGGATTCCTCGATTTAAATAGGACAACTCCCGAATTCGATTCGCAACCGTATCAAAACTAAATTCGGTGGTTTCAAAAACCTCGGGGTCTGGCTTGAAAACAATTTTGGTGCCTGTTTTGTCTGTAACGCCCACTTCTTTTACGGGGCCTAATGGTTTTCCTCGTTCATATTGCTGAACATAAACTTTTCCCTGGCGTTTCACTTCGGCAGTGAGGCGTTCTGAAAGTGCATTTACAACGGAAACTCCCACCCCATGGAGACCGCCCGAAACTTTGTAAGCATTGTTATCGAATTTGCCGCCAGCGTGAAGTTTTGTGAGAACCACTTCAAGAGCAGAAACCTTTTCAGTTTTATGTATATCAACCGGAATCCCGCGGCCGTCGTCTTCAACAGTCACTGAATTGTCGACGTGAATCGTAAGATTGATGGTCTTACAATGGCCCGCCATTGCTTCGTCGATGGAGTTATCTACGATTTCCCAAATAAGGTGGTGAAGGCCGCGAACACCGGTATCCCCAATGTACATTCCGGGGCGTTTTCTAACCGCTTCCAGCCCCTCAAGAACCTGGATGGCATCCGCACCATAACCTGCTTTTTGAACAGGTGCTGACTCGTTTTCAATGGCCATCCAAAAACTCTCCAATCAACGGGAATCAGATTCGCATCGGCATCACAACATTTGTGTGATTGTCACCGGTGCAAGAACGAATAACTCCCGGATTCTGTTTCCCTTTTAATTCCAGGACTACGTTGTCGCCTTCGATGGATGAAACTGCATCAATCAAATAGCGAGAATTGAAGCCTATCTTCATTTCCTCGCCTTGATAGTCGACAGCAATCTCTTCTTGGGCGTCCCCCAATTCTGGACTTTGGCTAGAAAGCTGCAAAATTCCAGGACTTAGGTTGAACGTAAGACTACGAGATTTGTCCGAGGACATCAAAGAAATTCTCTTTAAAGAAGCTAAAAAAGCCTCTTTATCGACTTTAATTCCAGCAGGAAGAGATTCTGGGATAATTCGCCGGTAGTCGGCATATTTTCCTTCGATGAGACGCATGGAAAGGAATAATCCCTCGCGTTTAACTAACAACATTTTCCCTTTAATCGACACGAAGAAATCTTCAACCCCTTCGGAGAGTAAACGACGCAACTCGTTAAGTCCTTTTCTAGGGACAATGATTCCTTCTTGGAACATTTTCCAAGAACTATCATCGAACAAAGCTTCGAAACTATCGACTAAGGCTAACCGGTGGGCATCGGTCGCCACCATTCTAAAAACTTTTTGGCCCTTTGCTTTGTCTTCTAATGTTTCAAAGTAAACCCCGTTAAGGTGATACCTGGCTTCGTCTGTAGAAGCGGCGTATAGGGTCTTGTCGAGCATTTTAACGATGGTTTTGCCGTTCATTCGAACAAACGGAATTTGCTCTTCGCTATTAAAACCAGGAATTTCAGGAAAATCTTCAGCTGGAAGCCCCACAATATTGAAAACGCTTTTTTTGGCTGTGATTTCCAATCGCGAATTGTCTTTGGTTTGAAAAGAGATCTGTGACTCCGGAAGCTCTCTCACAATGTCCAAAAGGCTTCTAGCCTTAACAGTAATTGCCCCTTTTTCGGCTACTGTGGCTGGTAACAAGCTTTGAATGCCTACTTCTAAATCAGTTGCTGAAAGAGAAAGAGAGGAATTATCCACTTTAAGAAGAGCGTTAGAAAGTATCGGCATAGTTGTTCGTCTTTCTACAACGTTCTGTACCCGTTGAAGACCTAACAACATGTCTGATTTAGAAACCGTAAACTTCATAAGGACCTCTAACTCCCTGTTCTTATATTCTTTTAATCTTTCTATATATATTAATTATCCGTAGTAGTAATTAGCTTTGTTAGTATGTTAGTAACCAAGACAAGAGCTTATAATCATTGCTGTTTTTCCTGTGGAAAACCCTGTGGTTTTTAAGAGGATTCTTTTTCTCGTTCTGTGAATTAAGAGTTATTAACAATTTATCAACAAGCCCCTAACAGGTTTTTAACAACGGATTTAACAGAGTTATTAACATGCTTAACTATCGTTAGGTTTAGAACTTCCTGGAGGAAGATGGCTTGAACAATGCAAAAGAGAATAGCCTTAGCTAACAAGTTAATAAGGATCCCCTTGTGACCCAGGAAAACGGATAACATTGGAAAGTTTAAGGCTAGAAGCAGCACTATCAAGGCAAGGGTTCTGACGAGAGAAATTTCAAGACAGAGAAGGTAAGGAACACACAGAAGCATCATGATTAGTCGGTAATCAAAATTACTGCTCAGCAAAAAGGTTGATAGAAAAACGCCACTCCCCATGAGAAACCAGGTGCGAGTTTGGTCCGAGCGGCATTTCACCCTAAAAAGATTTTTAGAAAAAGCCATAAAAAACAAGAGGAAACCAATTGCAAGCAGAACTCCCCGAACCACGTAAGAAGAAATCCCTTTTCCCGTCAGCCACATTAAGTCCCAAGTGAAACCGGATGCACCATAAGACAAGCCAGTGCTGAGAGGCGTGTGAGATTTTATTTTCCAAAGCTGATCCCAGATCAGAACTAGATTCAAAAGTAAAAGGGCCCCCAAAGGCAAGATTGCACTTTTCCATTTGAGAATGGGAGTAGCCGCAAAAACGGGATAAATCTTTAAGTTGAATAAAAATAAAATGCTCGTGGAAAAAAAGAAGGGGCTCAAATAAAGACCAGCCAGAAAAAGACAGACAAAAACCAGCAGATCATTATTGCCTCGCTCAATGGCAAAGAGGCTTGCTCCAGAAAAAACACAAACCAAAAACCACCAAGATCTCGTTTTAAGCAAAATAAAAAAAGAGGCCAGTAAATACAACCCAACAAGAATTAACTCAAAAGCCAGAAAGATATTTTCGTTTTGGAGGTTTAAAAGTCGAGAAATGTGCTCCCAAAGGATCGGATAATTCATTGCTCGTTTCAGAGGATCTCCGACGCTGGTCAACTGAGGATCTAAACCCGCAAGCCTTGTTGCCGGAGCCCATTGAACCGTTCGCATATCAAGAAACGGAGGCTCCACCGAGGGGATCTTTAAAAAACCCCAGGTAGGAATCCAACCAGTCGTTATAACCGACAAAAAAACAATTCCAATAACTAAAAAAAATGTAGCGATAAGAAGCCGAGGGGGCATTTTTTGCATAAATGGCAGCTATGAAAGGGTTATAACCAAAAGTATAATTTTAAAACAAACCCAAGATGAAGACAAAAACCCTTTCGATAATTCCATGAAAAAAACTGAGCTCACAGTTTTCGTTGGGCTTTTAACCCCATTTCTTTTAGGCGCATTTGTACGGTTATACGGCCTAGAAAAATATTATTTCTGGGCCGACGAAGCAGTTGTATTGCTGTTATCTAAAGATCTTAGTTTCAATATTCTTTCCCACTTGAGGCAGGAGCCCCATCCCCCACTCTATTATTTTTTTTTAAAAGCAGTTTTGTTCGTATTTGGTGCTGACCACCCCCTTGCATTGAGATCAATATCGATTTTGTCGGGATTGCTAACGATCATAGCTGGATATTTTTTGGGAGAAAAACTGACTTCAAAAAGATCGGTCGGGGTTTTTGTCAGCTTTTTAATAGCAACCTCTCCCTTATGTATTGAACAATCGCAATTGGTTCGAGCTTACAGCCTTCTTTTGTTTTGGCTTTTTATTTTGTTTTATTATTTAACGCGCGAGCCGTTTAAAAAATCTTCCTTTTGGCTTAGCTGTTTGTTTTTGGTCTTAGCCACCGTAACTCATTTTGGTTCAGTGGTGCTTTTTCCAGCTCTCAGTATTGTAGGACTAATGAAGGCGGGACAACTACAAGAAAACAAGAGAGTCTATCAAACCTGTTGGATTGCGTTGCTAGTCGTTTGTGGGTGCTTTGTTCTGATAGCAAAATCTGTTGCACCATCGAATCTTGTGACTGGACACATTCAGGGCCTTTACTCAGGGGCCGGTTCAAGCCTCAACACAGCTCTAAGGGAAACTTTAAAAATTTGGGGAGGATTTTATGGTAATCAGCTGCGCGGAATCCCTCTTTTTGCGCTCTTTTCTATTTTCCTGGGCTTGATTTATTTATGGCGCGACAAAAAATTTGATTTATTACTTTTATTTGTTGGGACCTACCTGACGGCATTTATTTTTTCTTTGGTGGGGGTATATCCTTTTGTTTCAGGGAGACACTCGATAGTGCTTCTCGTTCCAACCCTCATTCCAACTTTGTGGTTATTGAACAAAACAGCAACAAAAAAAGAGGCCCTTCTTGTTTTGGCCGGAGCATTGGTTTTTTTTCAAGTCAGGTCGCCCCGGAGAATTTTTTATCCAGATGAAATGAGATGGAGTCTTGGCGAGGGCTCACCAAAAATGGAGGATCTTTTTATTGTAAGTCGGGCGTTCAAATCCGGCAGGTTGGAGGGCCAGCCAGTTTTAATGGATTGGGGAAAGTATGTTTCCGTTCTGCTTGAACGTAAGCTTGAACCCAAGTGGGCGGTTTTTTCGGTGGCAAACCAACCGTTTGAGAGCTGCTCCTGGGGCGCGTTTAGCGAGAAAGAGACGGTTTGCAATTGCCTTCGCAGCGTTTCGAACAAACGCCCCCCCAAAAAAGAGATACTTTTAATGACGGCGGGGCGGCGAGAAACGGAAAATGTTTTAGCCGCTGTCCGGGAAGAGAAAAACTGCGGCCACCGTGAAGTCAGCATCCCGTTTAATGGGCCCTTCTCGATCTTGTCTGTAGTGCTATAATTCTTCGCATGGACATCAGTGTTGTTGTTTGCACATGGAACTGGGCGGAAATGCTGTCTCGTTGCCTAGATCATCTGACTCGACTGGAGATTCCGGCTGGAATTCAATGGGAAGTGATTGTTGTCGACAACAACAGTACAGACGCTACTTCGAAAGTTATCGAAGGGTTTTCACGAAAACTCCCCCTGCGAAGTTTTTTTGAACCACGCCAAGGAATTTCTTTTGCAAGGAACAAGGCCCTTCTTGAAGCTCAGGGAAATCTGATTATTCAAATTGATACCGATGCACTGGCGGATAAAAACTTGGTTCTTTCCTATTGGGAAGCAGCTAAGCGGTGGCCAAAAGCAGATTATTTTGGGGGGGCCATAGATCCTCTCTTTGAAAGCGAGCCCCAAAAATGGGTTTCATCGAATCTCCATCTATTGGAAGGTGCCATTTTAATCAGAAATCTGGGCGAGACGGAAAGAGAATTGGGGCCGGGCGAACAAGCGTTTGGGGCCAACCTCGCCTATCGATCTTCCGTTTTCAAAAGTAATAACTTCAATGTTCGCTTGGGACACGTTGGACAAGAGAGGCTTTTTGGCGAGGAAACCGAAATTCTGGAGGGGGTCAGGGCTAGGGGGGGTTTTGGAGTTTGGGTTCCCGGCGCCAAAGTAAAACACTTTGTTCCTAACTCGCGCGTTACGCCAAAATATCTTCGTCGGTATTTTTTTGGCATGGGTAGAAGTCATGTCCGAATGGGAAAGGGGCCCGATGCAAAAAAGATTTTTGGCGCCCCCAGACCACTTTACCGACAAGTGGTTGCCGAGTTTGCTAAATGCTTTTTGGCAAGAATCACTGGAAGTGTTTTTTGGGTAGAGCCCTATACTCGAGCTTACGAAATGCTAGGGGTCATGAAAGAATCACGAGCTGTCCGAGAGATTTGAATCCAAGAGTCCGATACGATTTGTAATTGATTAAGTTCTTCTCCGGTGAACCAAGGCTTCGGAGCGATCACAGTCTTTTCTTTGCCGGGGATGAGCCAGGCACCCCACCAAGCAAAAGTGCTATTTGAAATGATGGCGTGATTGCATAGAGCCATGAGGCGAATCTTGTCATGAAAATTGTGGTGTTCCGTCGCGCGCACGAAATAATGAGGAAGATCCAGGTGCAGCTCTCTTTCAGCCGAATCAATGTCGTCTGAAAAGACGAAAACGGTGAGGTTAGAATGCCGTTCCTTGAGCGTGTGAAGGGCGTTTCGATAATAATCGGGGCCAAGCAGGCCAAATTTATCCTGATAAAGCGAAACATAATCCCCTCGGCGAACATGTAAACAAACAGAGGGAGCAGAAGACTGAATCTGCTCTGCCCAGCGGGAAACCTCTGCGGTTGGAGGGAACCGGAAAGAAAAGTGCTGTCTTACTATTTCAGAAATCTGCAAAAAGAATTTTTCAGACTGAAAAAAGCCGTCCAAATAGGTCTCATCGGGAAGATTAGAAAACGCGTCGTAGAAATCCACAACGGGCGCTACGTGCTTTGACGCAGGATCTTGGGTGATTTCTAAGACCTCATCTTGAGTCGCAAACTGCTCAAGAATGTTGAAGCAGTTAAGACCATATTGGTTGTGATTTGCCATTCCGTCGTAGCTACGAAACCAAGACACATCTAGTTTTTGCACGGTTCGATGTTTGTGTGCGAGAGCTAGCCCTGCTGCGTACTGAAACATTTGGTTTCCGAGTCCGCACTGCAGCTTTGTGATGATCATGTCGACGCGCTTTCGGTCGATTCGCGATCCAACCGGATCCACGAGGTGGGAGCAGGATTTAAATTAATAAATTGGGAGTCCCCGTGCCAAGGCTTCGGAGCGATCACAGACTTTTCTTTGCCGGGGATGAGCCAGGCGCCCCACCAGGCAAAAGTGCTATTTGAGATGATGGCGTGATTGCAAAGGGCCATGAGGCGAATCTTGTCATAAAAATTATAGTGTTCCGTCGCGCGCACGAAATGATGAGGAACATCTAAACGAAGCTCCTTTTCAACGGAATCAAGATCGTCTGAAAAAACAAACACTGTGAAATTTCCGAGGCGTGTCTTGATGAGCTCGATCGCTCGCTGATAATAGTCTAAACCAAGCGCTCCGTAGATCGAGTTTTGTCCCAAGTAGTCTCCCCGTCTAAAGTGCATGAAGACTGGATTCTTGGTGTTCCCAATTCGTTCGGCCCAAGAAAGCACTTTTTCAGCAGCTGGGAATCGAAATGTAAAATGAGAGCGAAGAACGTCTTGGACGGGTTCGAAGAACTGTGAGTTTTGAAAATATCCCTCGATATAGCAGTTATCAGAAAGCTTCCAGAAGGTGGGGTCAAAGCCCCAATCTTTTTGAAAATATGAGGATCCCGTAAAATCAAAATCTCTTAGCAAGTGAGAAAGCCCAAGGCTCCTGATAAGCCTGGTGGCAACACGTTCCTTGTGACTCAGCAGGCGCGGAAAAAAAGAAGCGACTTCCCTCTTCGTTGCGAACTGTTCTGTGACGTTGAAGCAGTTAAGCCCGTACCGGTCGTGGGGCTGAGTATTTGGATCGTTTTTGTACCAAGAAACATCAAGCTTTAAGACGGTTCTGTGGTGGTTAGAAAGAGCCAGTCCAGCCGCGTACTGAAACATTTGGTTTCCAAGCCCACCTTGGATTTTTGAGATGATCATTTAGGACATTATAACAAAGAGCGCGCTAGCGAAGAAGTCCTTCGATGGCGGTCACGTGCTTGAGAATTTCCGGATCATTTTTAAGAAGCGCAGTAATGCGATTCACACCGTGCATTACTGTCGTGTGGTCTTTCCCCCCGAAGTATTCTGCTATTTGAGGGTAGGACATTCCGCGATGTTTTCTTAAGAGATACCAACAAATATGGCGCGGCATGGTCAGGTTTCTGGTGCGCTTGTCGGCCTTGAGATCCCCGCTTTTTACTTCAAATTGAAGGGCCACGATTTTTAAGATCGCTTCAGGAGTTAGCTCATGCCGAGTTTTTGGTGCAATTTCGCGCAAGATCTGTTTTGCAAGCTCTAGCGTAATCTTGACTCCGGTTAGAGCAGCGTAAGCCTGGACCCTATGTAAAGATCCCTCTAACTCTCGAATATTTGTTGTGACCAAAGAGGCAATGTAAGCAGCAACCTCATCGGGAAGAACAATTCCTTCTTTTTCTGCTTTGTTTTGTAAAATTGCGATTCGTGTTTCAATTTCAGGCGGCTGAACGTCAGCTACTAGGCCCCATTCAAATCGAGTTTGAAGCCGATTTTCCAGGCCGTGAATATCTTTTGGATAGCGGTCAGATGTAATCACGATTTGTTTTCGAGATTCGTGCAGATAATTAAACGTATAGAAAAACTCTTCTTGGGTTCTTTCTTTTCCTGCTAAAAAGTGGACGTCATCTAACAGAAGAACATCGCAACCATTTCTGTACTTTTCGCGGAACTCTCGCATTTTTTCATTTCGAATGGCTTGAATGAGTTCGTTTGTGAAAGCCTCACTAGTAAGAAACAGAATTCGAAGGTTGGGCTTTGTTTGGTACAGCTCATGTCCGATGGCGCGTAACAAGTGGGTTTTGCCGAGTCCTGCACCACCAAAAATAAAAAGCGGATTGTAGCTTTGGCCGGGTTGTCGACTGACAGCTTGGCAAGCCGCGTGTGCAAATTGATTCGAGCTCCCAATAACGAAAGTATTAAAAGTGTATTTGGGATCAAAAGGATTTCGATTGGTCAGGGTTATGGAAGAGTCCAAAAACCCATGATCGGTTCCGAGAACGTGTAGGGCTAAACGAACCTGCTCTTTTTTTAATTCTTTTAGAATGTCTTTAATCGCAGGCAGACACTTTTCTTCAAAAGCTTCTTTGATGAACTCGTTCTCAAAGTCGAGCTCCAGCGCCCCGTCTTCGGAAAGTTTGCAATTAGTGGGGGCGACCAGCGAGTGATAGATGTGTGGGGCCAAACTACTTCGAAGCTTCCCCCTAATTTCTTCCCAAACCAGATTTTCCATATTGTTCCGAACAAAAACCCACTAAGTTGTCTACGGGAACAAGGGAAGTAACAAAACAGTTTAGTGTTGGCAACGAAGTCCAAAAAAAAACCGAAGAAAAGTGTTAAAAAAAGCCGCTCGTTGACACGGTGAGGAAACCTTATTAGGGTGTCAAATCTTTCAGGAGTCAGTATTATGAAGCGAACATACCAACCGAGTAAGACCAAGAGACGTCGCACACACGGGTTTCTAAAAAGAAACGGCCGCAAAGCTGGAAAACTTGTTATGGCTCGTCGTCGTCGCAAAGGCAGAAAGAGATTGACCCCAAAAGTTGCTGGAAAGTAACTGAAGTTGCCAAAATTTCCGAAGACTGCACGACTACTAAAAAAATCTGACTTTAGATTTCGTCCCTATCAAAAATATTTCACCGAACGGTTCGGCTTTTACTTCAAAAAGAATGGGGCTGGCCGTCTCGGGATTTCTATTTCAAAAAAAGTTTTGAAAAGAGCTACCGATCGAAATCGAATTAAAAGGTTGCTAAGAGAAGTCTATCGAGAAATCAGAGAAGATTTTCCAAAGGTAGATGTTCATGTGGTGGCTCGAGAAGGAGACTTGGAAAAGTGGGCGAAGCTGAAAAAAGTAGACATTGCAGGCGACTGGGAGAGGTGGGCTCATGAGCTCAAAAAGCGCGGTTAAGGCTGCTCTTCTGGGGGCGCGCCACTTTCTTCATGCCGCCTCAGGCATTGGGGGCACTTGTCGATTTGAACCGACCTGCAGCGCCTATGCCTCACAAGCAGTTGAAATACATGGGGTTTTTCGCGGTGTTTGGTTGGCCACAAAAAGGTTGTTCAAGTGTCACCCCTGGGGTAAAGCGGGGCTCGATTTAGTGCCCGAAAAGAAGGTATTTTTGGAGGATTTAAATGGCTGCTAGAACGTGGACCGCAATCACACTTTGCTTCGGGATCTGGTTTGTTTACATGAAGTGGTTTGCTCCGATTCCGCCGACGCCGGATAAAACCATCGAAAGCCCACTTTCGTCAGCGCCCTCTGCAACAGCTCCGAAGGCCACTGACCTGCAAGTGCCAAGGCAAGCGAGCTGGCAAAAAGATTTCAGTTTGGAAAATAGCAAAGTTGATGTGAGTTTTTCTGATTTGGGCGGGAAGCCAGTTGAAGCGACCACCAAAAAATATCGAATAACCCCCAAGAAAAAATCGGGACCCATGCCTGTTTTATCAGTCGAAGAAAATGGGCCAGCACTCGAGACGCTATTTACCGACAGTAGGTTGGTAGACTTTACCTCTGGAAAATACGAAAGAAGCGGACAAAAGAACCAGGTGAAGTTTTCCCTGACAAACTCTTTGGTACAAGTCGAGAAGACCTACACGTTAAATGAAAACAGCTATTTTTTAGATGGAACAATTAGTTTTAGGCCAAAAGATGCAAAGCGAACTGATTGGGGCTTTTTGATGATTCCCGTGGGATCAAAAGAGGCAACCACAGACACCCACCATCCGTTAAAAAACTGGGAAGTTGTTCGGTATCAAAATGAGTCCCTCAAGCGCACCCCCATTGCTAAAATCGAGGGAGCCGAAAAGGTTGAACAAGGCAATACTGCATGGGTTGCTTTTGGAAACAAATACTTCGCCATGGCAGCAGCCAATGCGGGCGGGGAAATTAATCCTGATGTTGTTTTGACAAAGCAAAGAGATTTTGTCGGGGCTTACTTGCGGTATCCTCTCATTCTCAAACAAGGCCAAAAGGAAATCACAATTCCCGTTCGGTACTATCTGGGTGCAAAAGATTACCACGAGCTTGAAGGGGCTCGGATGCTTGGGCTCATTGATTACGGAACCTTCGCAAAGCTGGCTTATCCGCTTCTTTGGTTGCTTCGGGCTTTTTACGGAGTTGTGCACAACTACGGAGTAGCAATCATTCTTCTGACCATTTTGGTCAGGCTTCTTTTCTATCCCCTGACCCTCAAGAGTCAGAAATCGATGAAGGCGATGCAGAAATTACAGCCCCAAATCGCAGCCCTGAAAGAGAAGTACAAAGATGATGCTGCCAAAATGCAGCAAGAACAGATGGCCCTTTTTAAGACGCACAAGGTCAACCCCATGGGTGGATGTCTACCCATGTTGGTGCAGCTGCCAGTATTTATTGCGCTGTATGCAGTTTTGGGCAATTCGATTGAACTTTTTCAGGCCCCTTTTTTCGGATGGATTCAGGATCTCTCCACTAAAGACCCCTACTACATATATCCGGTTTTAATGGGTGTTTCGATGTTTGTTCAGCAGAGACTAACACCAGCGGTAGGAATGGATCCGGCGCAACAAAAGGTCATGATGTTTATGCCCGTCCTTTTTAGCGCCATGATGATCAATTTGCCCTCGGGGCTAACGATGTACATTTTTGTCAGTACTCTTCTGGGAATTGCTCAGCAAGTAATGATGAAGGAAAAAAAAGCTGCTTCCAGTCCGGCTCAAATAACTAGCACCTAAAAGAAGCAGGGCCAGAAGTTTAAGGGCTCTAGTTGTGCTAAGAAAAAATCTAACTACGAATAAAAGCATCTTCGCGCTTGCTTCGGGGCGGCTGCCCTGTGCTGTTGCTATTGAAAAGATAAGCGGTCGCGATTCTATTGATCTTGCTCGAAAGATTTTCAGACCATTTTCTGGTGAAGAGCTGGAGAAGAAGCGTTCGATGATCATGGGGACCCTTTTTGATCACGAAGGGAAAAAAATAGATGAATGCTTAGCTCTGGTCTTTGTAGGGCCTAATTCTCATACCGGAGAAGACAGCGTTGAGTTTCACTGTCATGGATCGGAGCCAGTTGTAAGAAAGTTAGAAGAAGCCCTTCTCCATTTAGGAGCAGTTCCTGCTCAACCAGGTGAGTTTTCTTATCGCGCGCATCTGAACGGAAAAATTTCAGCTGTGGAGGTGGAAGATCTGGGAGATGTTTATTTGGCAAAAGACACCGCCGATTTAGAAAAAATTTATTCTCGAAAAGATGGTTCATTGTCAGAGCGAATATCAGCTCTTCGAGAACACCTCCTTAAAACCCAGGCCATTTTAGATACAGCAGTGGATTTTTCTGAGGAATATTCCGATGTGATTGGCCAGGCAAAGGCCCCGCTTATCCAGACTATCCATGAGTGCTCAGAGATTACTCAGCGATATTCAAGATTTAAGACGGGATCCACGGTTCCTCGCTTGGTTCTTGCCGGAAAACCCAACGCAGGAAAGAGCTCGCTTTTTAATGCTCTTTTAGGAAGGTATCGAGCCATTGTTCATGAAGAGGCGGGAACCACTCGAGACGTCATCGAAGAAGACATTGAAGTGCAGGGTCGAAGATGGAAGCTGGTTGATACAGCTGGATTTCGAGAGAGTTCTGAGGCCAGAGAAAAAGAAGGGATTGAATTAGGCGAGAGCTTTTTATCTGCTGCAAGTTTCTGGATTTTAGTGGTGGATGGTTCACGAGGCATTAGCCTCGACGAAGAGAATCTCCTTGAGAAACATGGGACCAAGCCCCACCTTGTTGTGTGGAATAAAAAGGATCTGAACCAGTGGGCAGCACCAGAGGGGAAATGGTATGGAAAATCGGTTCATCCGCTTTCCGCAAAAACCAGCGAGGGCATAAATGAGCTTTGGTCAAAGTTAGACTCTGAGCTTTCGAAAAAAGAAAGCACGGGGCCGCTCCCAACCGCTGTTGAAGCTAGCCGTTTGGAAAAGGCCCTGGGGCTAATGAAAGAACTTCTCGCCCGCCTGGAGAAAAACGAGCTGCCGGAGTATTTGGCCGAGATAAATAGAGAGGCGACAAGAGCGCTTGAGTCGGTGGTGGGAGAAGTCGGAACGGAAGATGTTTTAGACAGAGTTTTTGGTGAGTTTTGTATAGGAAAATAAGAAAAATGTTCCACGTGAAACAATTTGAAGTCGTTATAGTTGGAGCTGGGCATGCCGGCTGCGAAGCTGCGCTCGCCTCGAGCCGAATGGGCAGAGAAACTCTTCTCATCACCATGGATCCACTCAAAAGCGCGGAAATGTCCTGCAACCCCTCAATCGGGGGCGTTGGTAAGGGCCAACTAGTTAAGGAAATAGATGCTCTGTGGGGAGATG